>Ga0208040_1000581_pt1:0-35000 | contig 42006 bp, 33 predicted proteins | sample AD_UKC083_MetaG_FD_184431 | JGI IMG/M metagenome (GOLD analysis project Ga0208040, IMG submission 184431) | Active sludge microbial communities of municipal wastewater-treating anaerobic digesters from USA - AD_UKC083_MetaG (SPAdes) (version 2) | ecosystem: Engineered > Bioreactor >...
GCAGCTTCCCAGCCGCAGTGGTCACATCCTCCAGCGTGCACGCCACCTCATGCCTTGCCAGCGCCAGTTCCTGCTCCGCACTGGGGACTCCCCAATCCATCCGGAGGTACGGGGGGTTAGACAGCACCACATCGAAGCAGCCGACACCGAACACATCGGCGGCGTTTTTCAGATCGTCATGGATGATCTCGATCTTGTCGGCGAGGCCATTCAGCTCCACGCTCCGGCGCGCCATGTCGGCCATGTCGGCCTGGATCTCCACGCCCACCATCCGACCGGGCGCCCTTCGCGCCCACACCAGCAACGGAATCACACCGGTGCCTGCGCCCAGGTCGATGCAGCGATCCCCCTGCCGCACGGTGGCGAACTCGGAAAGCAACACGGCGTCCATGGAGAATCGGGGTCTGGCGGGGTTCTGGATTATCACTAGCCCCGAACGCTGCAGGTCGTCCACGCGTTCGTAAGGATGTACAACCACATCGCGCCGCGCCGCGCCCTCCATCTCACTCCGTCGCCTCGCTCTCGGGTTCGACCTCTGCAGCCGGCAACGATGCGCGTTGCCCGTCATCGAACCTCACTGTGACGCTGACTGTTTCAGGGTCCACCGACAGCACCTTTCCCGTGCCCATGGGGGTGATGACCCTAACGCCGGGCGCAGGCAGATCATCCTTGGATGATTTCCGGGGGCACGCCTCGTACTTGAGGCAACACATCAGCCTGCCGCATATGCCGGAGATCTTGGTGGGATTCAGCGACAGGTTCTGCTCCTTGGCCATACGTATCGACACGGGCTCGAAGTCGCCAAGAAAGGACGCGCAGCACAGCGCCCGTCCGCACGGTCCCATTCCGCCGAGCATCTTGGCCTCATCCCTCACACCGATCTGCCTCAGCTCGATTCGAGTACGGAAGACTGAAGCTAGGTCCCGGACGAGTTCTCGGAAATCAACCCTTCCTTCGGCGGTGAAGTAGAAGACCACCTTGCTGCCGTCAAAAGTGTACTCAACGTCTACGAGTTTCATGGGCAGGTTGTGCGCGGCGATCTTCGCAAGGCCGATGTCAAAGGCCCTCTTGGCCTTCTTCTGATTCTCCTCCACTTGGTGCCTATCCTCGGAAGTGGCCGCCCTGAGCACCTGCTTGAGAGGCTGAATGATGTCGTCTGCCGGGACGGACTTGGGACCCACAACAACCTCGCCGTACTCGGTACCGCGTGCCGTCTCCACTATCACGCCCGTGCCCGGCCCAACCTCATGCCCATTGGGGTCGAAATAGTAAATCTTGCCGGCCTTCTTAAACCTAACACCAACAACACAGACCATGATCTGGCCACCTTTTCATTGCGTTCATCGCGCCAGAGCCAGGCAGAGCATGAGATCGTCCATGACCAGCCTGGGGTTGGCATTGGCCTCGAAGGCGCGCGCAGCCTGCATCACGCGAATAGTCCATTTGCCAAATAGCGCAGGTGAGCCGCGTGCCGCGTCCTCTTCGAGCGCCTCCATGTAGTCCCGGTTAATAACAAGCTCCTGATCGCCCGTGAGGCTGAGCACAAAAAGATCCCGAAACCATGCGGCCATAAAGTCGCATGCCCCGGTCGGGGTAGCGATCTCCAGCGCCTCTCGGGGCGCCGCTTCCCCTGAAACGTCCGCGTCCTGCGCCCGTGCAGAAGCCTTCTTCACCTCATCCAGCAAACCCTCTGAGGCATCGAGCGCCAGCTTTCCGTCGCCGCACCACGTCACAGTGCGCACTCTAGATATTATTGAGTCCCTCAGGGCGAAGTAGTCGTGATCCGATGCCAGGCTCGCAAGCCGTCCTGGCAGACCTTGTGACAGCGCCACCAGGAACCGGGCGCGCTCAGGCGGCAGGCGAAGTTCCCGGCTCGCCCATTCCAGAAGGTCGCCCATGCCCACAGCCCCCAGCCTTATGCTGTGACAGCGCGACGCAATCGTCGGCAACATCGTCTGCGGATCCTGCGCGACCAGGATTATGAGCGAACGGCCCGGGGGCTCTTCAAGCACCTTGAGCAGGCAGTTCTGCGCGTCCTCAGTCATCTGGTCCGCATCGTCTATTAGCCACGTCTTGAGGTCTGACTCGTTGGCCCTGAGCGATATTCGCCATTGCATCTCCCTTATCTGGGCGATCTTGATACTGCTGCCAGACGGGGTAATGACCGAGAAATCCGGGTGGACGCCGGCTACGATCTTGGCGCAATTCGCGCATTCGCCGCAGTACCAAAGAAGCGACTCGGCCGGCGCCTGGTCCTTCATCGAGCAGTTGGCAGCCAACGCCAGCCTGCGCGCCATGAGAGTTCGTCCACTTCCACGCGGTCCCCAAAGCAAATATGCATGGGACATCGTGCCCGACTGGATTTCGGCGTTCAGGATACGCATCGCGTCATCCTGGCCGAGTATTTCGGGGAGACGCATTGGCCTACACCTCCCGTGCATCCGGCTGACATTGGGTTCGCGCCGAGGTTGCCCGGTTTGCCAAAAACCCAAAGACCTCGCGGCATATGGCGGCGTGGACCTGGTCTATAGAACGATCGCCCACCCCTACTACTCTGAACCTCTTCGGTTCATCCGCAGCCATCTGCAGATACGCGTTGCGTACCGATGTATGGAATGCGAGCTTACGCCTTTCGATTCTGTCGGCGTCGCGACTGCCTGTGGCGCGCGCAACACCCATGGCCGGGTCGATATCGAGCAACACGGTAAGGTCAGGAACAAGGCCGCACGTGGCGATTGCATTGACAGCACGTACGGCCTCTACATCCATACCCAGCCCGTATCCTTGATAGGCAATGCTGGAGTCGACGAACCGATCCCCGATGACGATCCGCCCGGCAGCCAACGCCGGCATTATCACCTCATGCACGTCCTGTGCCCGGTCTGCCGCGTACAGCAGGAACTCGGCTGTTCCACACATCCCGCTGGACTTGGTGTCCAGAATAATCTCGCGTATCCGGCGGCCGATGGCGGTACCGCCCGGCTCGAAGGTGCTCACTACATCGTAGCCTGCAGCCGCCAGGGCATCCCGCAGCATGCGAGCTTGAGTGCTCTTGCCGCAGCCGTCAGGGCCCTCCAATGTTATGAACACGCCTGTTGACATCAGCTCTTCCCAGCTTTCACCACGGTGACGACGAGATCCCCATCAGGGCCTGTTGCCAAGCCTCTGAATACCGCTCCGAGCGACATTGCCTCCCGGATGATCTCCAGATGGCTCTGGTCGATTATCTCGCCCGGATACAGCATGGGTATGCCGGGCGGGTAAGGCGCCACGACCTCTGCACACACACGGCCGGGCGCGTCCGACAGCCGGGCCAGTTCGTGCGCAGCCAGCGTCGCACGGCGAGGCAGCATCGCCCGCTCAGCCGGAGCGAAGAGGTGTTTTGTGAATCTGGCCTGATCCCCCGGCTTCCGAGGCGACGGACCCATGAGGGCCCTCTCAGAGCGCGCCTTCTGGGCGACCTGGATCATCGCGTCCACGAGAGCGTCAACGTCCTCTTGAGTATCTGCATAAGTCACAAAAGCGATGATGTTCTCGAAGTCCGCCAGCTCGACCCGGGCGTTGTACTCGTCCATCAACCTGTTCTTCAGCTCGAATCCGGCCAGGCCCAGCTCGATCATGGACACGCTCAGCTTGCACTTGTCCATTACAGGCCTTGACAGCACGCGTACCCCAGGCACCTGCGACAGCCTCTCCCGAGCTCTATCGGATAGCCTGATCGCGTGCTCGATCAGGTCATGCCCGCGCAGTCGCATCAGAGTCGCGGTTATGTCTATGGAGGCCATCAGCAGGTACGACGGGCTCGTAGACTGCAATATGGCCAGCATTCGCTGGACACGGTCAGGATGTATGCGTTCGCCCTTTATATGTAACATGCTGCTGCCGGTGAACGAACCTAGCGTCTTGTGCGTGCTCTGCACCACCATGTCGGCGCCGTAGCTCAGCGCAGACTTCGGCATCGCTTCGTGCAGATGGATGTGGGGCCCATGCGCCTCATCCACCAGCAGCGGAATGCCGTGATTGTGACAGAGATCGACAAGGGCCGCAAGATCGCCCGCCATGCCGTAGTAGTTGGGCCTGGTGATCAAACACGCCTTGGCATCGGGATGCTCGCGCAGCGCCCGCTCGTATTCGCGGGTCGGCACTCCTACGCTGACCCCCCACTCCGGATCTACGTCAGGGTAGACGAAGACTGGTTCGAGCCCGGCCAGGATCACTCCGCCTATCACCGACAAGTGTGCATCGCGAGGTATGACGATCTTCTGGCCCTCTTTGCACGTCGTCATTATCATGGCATGCACTCCGGCAGTAGTTCCGTTGGTGAGGAAGAACGTCCTGTCGGCGCCGAATGTTTGGGCTGCTAGGTCCTGAGCCTGCTTAATGCAGCCTGCCGGCAGGTGCAGGTTGTCCATCCCGCGCGTTTCGGTAACGTCCATGGCGAGCACGTTGCGCTTGAATGCTTCAGCTACCTCCGGCGGAAAACCAAGACCGCCCTTGTGGCCCGGCATGTGAAAACGCAGCGCGTGCTGCTGGACATAGCCGAGCAGCGTCGCAAAGAGCGGAGCATCAAACTCCTCCAAGGGGATGTTAAGCAGATCCGAGCCGTTATCTTGGGTCTTTGACACTGGATATCGTTTCTCCTTCGTGCCCGCCGCGCGGCGGTTAGTGGTGCGCGCAAGTCCAATGCTTGACACGAACATATGTTCGTGTTACTGTCTGTATAGGGAACACCTGTTCGGTTAGGCCGTAACACGCGAAAGGAGGTCGACACAGGGTGAAAAACGCAGTCCACGTCTACACTACAGTAGTACCGCCTGAATCGGGCGCAGCGTGGAAGGCTGTTCTGCTCGTTCAGAGCAGCTCGGGCAGGGTGCTAGCTGAGGATGTCCAGCGCCTTACGCTCAAGGCCGGCGCCCTCACAGCATCCGGTTCTGCAGCTTCCACCGCAGCGCTCGCCGCGATGTTGCAGGGGTTGATGGTCGCTAAGCGGATCCGCGCGCGCAACGTGGTCGTCTTCTCCGATCGCCCCCGGGCCATCGATGCCCTGAGTAGGCAAACGCAAGTGGCCGCGGCGGCAGTGGGAACTTACCTGCAGCTTAGGGCCATGGCGCATAGCTTTGCGAGCGTGGAATTCCGTTACTCCCCCTACCCGGCGATCAGCGACCTTCCGGTCATGGCGGCCGGCGGCTGAATGCCCAAAAGCTCCAGAACAGTGGGCGCCACATCGCCGAAGTCGCCGCCGTCGCGCAGTCTCTGCACGTCCGTGCCGGCCAGTATGAACGGAACCGGGTTGAGGGAGTGGGCAGTGCTAGGCTGCCCGGAAACATGGTCGAACATCTCATCGGCGTTGCCATGGTCTGCAGTGATAATCATAGCTCCTGCCGCAGCCTTCACGGCGTCCCATACCTTCCCGATGCACTCATCCACAGTCTCCACCGCGGCAATCGCCGGAGCCAGCTTGCCCGTATGGCCCACCATGTCGCCATTGGCGAAATTGATAACGGCGAAATCGTACTCGCCCGACCCGATCTTGCCGGCAGCTTCGGCGGCAATGAGCCTGGCGCTCATCTCGGGAGCCAGGTCGTAGGTGGCTACCCGCGGTGACGGAATCAGGATACGATCCTCGCCCGGAAATGGTTGCTCGCGTCCACCATTGAAGAAGAACGTAACATGCGCGAACTTCTCGGTCTCAGCCAAGTGCAGCTGAGTCTTGCCCGCTCTCGCGAGGGTCTCCGCCAGCCCATCATGGGGTTCAGGGGTGGCGAAAGCCACCGGAATGTCGGCGTCCAGGTACTTCATCATGCACACGAAGTTCACTGCCGGGCGTGGGCCCCGGTCGAACCCGTCGAACTCGTCCACGTTGAACGCGCGCGTCAGCTCGCGGGCGCGGTCGCCCCGGAAGTTGAAGAATATGACGGAGTCGCCGTCGCGCACCGGGCCCACCGGCGATTCTCGCTCGTCCAGTATCACCGTGGGCACAACAAACTCGTCTGTCACGCCCTCGGCATATGACCGTTCCACCGCCTCCCGTGCAGAGTGAGCCATCTGGCCGCGAGAATGGACCATCGCATCCCATGCCAGTTTCACCCGATCCCAGCGGGTGTCGCGATCCATGGCGTAGTAACGACCGCTCACGGTGGCGATCTTGCCCAGGCGCAGCTGAATGAGTCTCTCCTCGAGCTTGTCCAGGAATCCCAGAGCGCTGGCAGGCGGCACGTCCCGCCCATCCAGAAAGGCGTGAATGTACAGGTCCGTGACCCCAGCCTTACGGGCCATCTCAACCAGCGTGTATATGTGATCCTGGTGCGAGTGAACGCCTCCGGGCGAAACCAGCCCCATTAGGTGCAGCGCCTTACCGCCCTGTGCTGCCCGGTTCATTGCCTCAAGCAACACCGGATTTGCCCCAAACTCGCCAGCCTCGATCATGCGGTTCAGATAGCTCAGGTCCTGGTACACTATGCGACCCGCGCCCAGGCAAAGGTGGCCCACTTCTGAGCCGCCCATCTGGCCTTCGGGCAACCCGACAGCGCGACCATGGGCGGGCAGAGTAGTCGATGGGAATTGATCCACGAATCTATCGTAGTTCGGGGTGCGCGCCAGTCGAATTGCGTTGCCGGGGCCGTGCGGAGCCACTCCCCATCCATCCAGAACTACGAGCACAACAGGCCTGTAAAGCTTCATACATACGACACCCCCCTGGCGGCAGGACTATAGTATCACACGCTCAATACCGCTTCAACACAGGCATAGACCGAACCGAACAGGCGCATAATCGAGAAGCCTTGCCGGCCCGGGCGCGGAATCCGACAAGGCTTCCGGATACTGAGCATACAGCTCAGCGCCCACCGCCTCAGGTGCATGGATCGCTGGACCAGGCGACAAAAGGGGCGGTAACGCCGTGCACACCGGCAATGCCGACGATCGTCATGAAGACGCTCTGGAGCCCGAATGTTCTGCTTCCCATCCCCATCCGGATGGCAGGGATGCCTAGAGGCAGAGCAGCACTGCCGGCAGATAGCTCTTGGGCCAATGGGTCAACTCCCAGCGCCTGGTGAGCAGCGTAAGCAGCCTGAACCGCCATACCCCGCCGGGCAGCCTCGGGGCTGACATAGCCTCTGAGCGGATAGGCAATGACACCCGTCTCCTCCTTGCCCAAGGAGATAAGCGCGCCAACTCTATCGAACATGCGTACCAGCGATTCGGTGCTGCTGGCATCAGCGTCTGCCATGGTCCAGATACGCGAGTTGCACACGAACGCTACGTCCACTACGGTGCGTGCGCCCGATACTCTGAACGCCCGTATCACCAGAAGAAGGGCTGGAACGTCCCTGGCGCCGCACGCAACGATCACCGTGTCGCCTGTTTTGGAGCCTTTCAGGATCCCCAGCACATTGCCTGCCTTGTCAGCACGGACACGCTCAAGCCCCGCGTCAGCAAGAAGGCTCTCATAGAGCAAGGCGCTCACCTCGGTAGCCGGCGCAGCCTCGGCATGTGCGAGATACTTCAGCGCGCTCTGAACGGACTGGTCCGCCGCGAGTCGCTTGTAGGATGACTCAATCTCGGGAGTCAGGGGGTATGCGCTTTCCTGCGCCCGACCAACGGAAAAGCATGTAGCCGCCATGATCATGGCGAGTATTGCCCAGAGGGCAGTCTTCCGATACAGGATAGTGGCCAAGTTCACTCCTCCCAGCGCACAGAATGAAGGCACGTGACCATGTGTAGGGTGGTGGCCAGATAGAATACGCAGGTACCCAGCGTTTGGTGTGACCGCAAGCTGCTAGGCAAGCGCCTGCTTATCTCCGGCATCCCCTCGTCGCAGACTGGATCAGAAGCAAAATATGCGACATGAACCGGCCCCCGCTTGCCATGAGGAGGAGCCGGTTCATGTCGCGAAACGCAGGAAAGACGTGCGTGTACGCAGCGCCTACTTGATAATCGACAGTGCGACGATTACCGACGAGAAGACTATCGACACCATCGATATGAGCTTGATCAGTATGTTGAGCGAGGGGCCCGAAGTGTCCTTGAACGGGTCGCCCACGGTGTCGCCAACAACTCCGGCCTTGTGGGCATCAGACCCCTTTCCGCCGTACTGCCCCGACTCAATGTACTTCTTGGCGTTGTCCCACGAGCCGCCGGCGTTGGCCATCATGACGGCCAACAGGAACCCGGATACCACGGTGCCCACAAGCAGGCCGCCAACGCCATCCGGACCCAGCAGCACGCCGACGAGAATGGGCGCGATTATCGCTATGAGCGAGGGCAACACCATTTCCTTCTGAGCCGCGCCCGCACACATGTCGACACATCGGGCATAATCGGGCCTGGCCTTGCCGGCCATGAGCCCTGGGATCTCCCGGAACTGCCTGCGGACCTCGTTCACGATTCCCTCTGCTGCGCGCCCCACTGCCTGCATCGTTAGGGCAGAGAACACAAACGGCAGCATTCCGCCGATGAACACGCCGACAAGCACTGCCGGAGTCATCAAGCTGAACGCGAAGTCGCGCCCCGGACTGATCAGCGTTATCTGGTCGCGGTAGGCCGCGATCAGCGCCAGCGCGGTCAGAGCAGCTGAACCAATGGCGAAGCCCTTCCCGGTCGCTGCAGTCGTGTTGCCCAGGGAGTCCAGCGCATCCGTACGCTCGCGGACGTCCTTGGGCAGACCCGCCATCTCGGCCACGCCGCCGGCGTTGTCGGCAACTGGGCCGTAAGCATCGGTGGCCAGTGTAATGCCGAGAGTAGACAGCATTCCAACCGCTGAGATCGCTATGCCGTACAGGCCGGCGACAGCATTTGATGCGCCGCCCGACAAGTAGTAGCTGGCCATGACTGCCGCTCCGACCACCAGAATCGGCATGGCAGTGGATATCATGCCTGTCGACATGCCCGATATTATCACTGTGGCGGGGCCGGTGAGCGAAGAGTGCGCCACGATCTGGGTGGGCTTGTAGTCGGCCGACGTGTAGTACTCAGTCACGCGTCCGATTATTACCCCCGACGCTAGGCCAGCGATAATAGCCCAGAAGATGCCGGTGTACTCAGGGCCGAGTATGCCGCGTACCAAGAACCAGCTGGCCGCAATCACTATCACGGCACTCACATTCACGCCGCGCCGAAGAGCCGCCAAGAGCAATGACTGCTCCACGCGCTCACCCGTCTTCACCATGAAACTGCCGATCACTGATGCCAAAACGCCCACTGCGGCCAGCACCAGGGGCAGAACTACCCAGTTGACGCCCAGGCCCATCGACGCGCCCAGGGCCGATGTTGCGATGATGGAGCCAACATACGATTCGTACAGGTCAGCGCCCATGCCTGCAACGTCGCCCACGTTGTCGCCTACGTTGTCGGCAATGACGGCAGGGTTACGAGGGTCGTCCTCAGGTATGCCCGCCTCCACCTTGCCCACGAGGTCGGCGCCGACGTCGGCGGCCTTGGTGAATATGCCTCCTCCCACCCGGGCAAACAGGGCCATGGAACTAGCCCCCATGCCCGACGTGAGCAGTGTGGACGTAATCTGCGCCAGCCGAAGCGCGGAATCAGCGATGGGCTGAACCGATGTGTAGTACCAAGTGAGGCCGAAATACCAGATGGACAGGTGGACCAGGGAAAGGCCCACAACCGTCAGCCCCATCACTGAGCCGGACGAGAACGCCAGTCGCAGACCTTCATTGAGGCTCCGCGATGCTGCCTGCGCGGTGCGCGCATTCGATTTGGTGGCCGTCGACATCCCGATGTATCCGGCCAGCCCGGAGAAGAACCCGCCGCTCAGGAATGCAAAAGGCGTGAAGTAGCTGAGGTGTCCGGTGCCGGCCAGGATCAAAAGCAACACGAACATGACCGCGAAAAACAACACAACGCCACGGTATTGGCGTTTCAGGTAGGCCGAAGCCCCTTCCCGTATAGCTGCGGAGATGCTCCGCATTTGCTGAGAGCCTTCATCTTTACGGCCGATAGACACGGATAGATAGGCTGCCACTCCAAGCGCGACCAGAGCGCTGACGGGCGCCAAAAATGCCAGAGAGCCGAAATCCATTCTAGTTACACCCGAAAACGGATTTTCGAGCGTTTTCCCTCCCTCCATGGTTGCAGCAAGTCAGCATAGCCAGAATATCACAGACGAATACCCCAGTCAAAACAGGTCGCTCCGAAGACAACCTCAGAACCGATATGCGGTCTCCTGCAGAATCCTCGCCGCTGTGCACACCTGGGCGATGTCGATCCATTCGTTCTCAGTGTGGGCCTGAGCGATCGACCCCGGACCGAACACGACTGCTGGGATCTGCGCAAGTGCAGTGAGAAAGCTCGCATCTGTGCCGAAGGACGCTCCTCTGATCTGGCTATGTTGCCGACACGTAGAACAGGCCGCGGTCAAACAGGATACGACACGCTCACTCGAGGCCACCTCCATCGGAGGGTACATGGAGTAGGGTCCTTCAACCTCCACATCCACGTCCGGATACCCCACGTTGAGATCTTCTAGGGCAGATATGATCTCAACCATCACCTCTGGGGCATCCTCGCCCGGGATCATCCTGCGATCAACGTCGATAACGCATCTATCAGGCACTATGTTCACCGCCTGGCCGCCTCTGATCACTGAGACAGTCAGGAGCGGCGGACCGACCAGAGGGTGAACTCTATGCCTGTACGAGTCTCCCAGCGAATCGAGGGCCAAGATCACCCTGGCCATCATGACTATAGCATTTGCTCCCTCATGCGCCCTGGAGGAATGCGCAGTCCGCCCACTGGTTACTACGTGAAACCTCACGCATCCCCTGTTGGCTATCACTACATCCATATCGGTAGGCTCGCCCACAATAGCCGCTTCGGCCCCAAACCCCGAATCAATGAGCGCCTTCACGCCGCGATGCGTGTGTTCTTCGTCTACCACTGCAGCCAGGATTATCGTAGCCTCAGGTCGCACGGGCATCGTGGTTATCGACTCGACAGCGAGCATCATGCTGGCAAGAGACGCTTTGGCATCACACGCGCCACGTCCGTACAGACGCCCATCTGTAACGGTCGGAGCGAAAGGAGCAACCATCATGCCTTCTGCCTCAACCGTATCCATATGCGTCTCCCAAAGGAGCCGTCGGGCTGGATTCTTGCCTTCCACCCTCATGAGCACGTTCCGCCGATGGGGCGCTACCTCCTGAACCTCCACCCGGAGGCCACGGCGCGTAGCCCAGTCCTCCAAGAACACGCTCAGCGCGTCCTCGCCCGTTCCCGGGGAGGGATCGGCGTCCCTTGGGTTAACACTGGCTATGGATACTAGAGTAGACAGCAGATCAATTGCCCGCTCAGCACTGGGCTCGCTCCCGATCAACATTATCCCCTCCGACGATGCTAGTCCTTCTGGTACTTCGCGACTCCCTGTTCATACAGATCTTCGCCGTAGATATCATCGATGACGAACAACGGCAGGTCCTCCACATACAGTTTGCGGATGGCCTCAGGCCCGAGATCTTCGTAAGCAACCACTTCAGCCGATTTGATCCTCTTGGCAATAAGCGCTGCCGCTCCGCCCACCGCGGCGAAGTAGACCGCGCGATGACGCACCATTGCGTCCCTAACCTCTTTGGATCGCATCCCTTTGCCGATCATGCCCTTCATCCCGTGCTCCATCAGCGTCGGAGCATACGGATCCATGCGCATGCTGGTAGTGGGGCCGGCCGAGCCTATTGGATCCCCGGGCTTGGCAGGCGCGGGCCCGACATAGTAAATCACTTGCCCCTGAAGATCGATAGGGAGTTCCTTACCCTCTTTGATAAGCGCAATCAGCCTTTTGTGAGCTGCGTCTCTCGCTGTATAGACCACGCCTGTCAGGAGGACTTGGTCGCCTGCCTTCAGGCTCGCAACACTCTCATTGCTCAACGGGGTAGTAATGTGTTTTGCCATTTCGCTTACTCCCTCCCCTACCTACAAAGTGATGCTCTGGTGAGGCGATACATGGCAGTTCAGGTTGACAGCCACCGGCATGCTGGCGATATGGCATGGCGCGTATTCCACGTGCACAGCCAACGCAGTCGTGCTGCCTCCTAGGCCCTGCGGCCCAATGCCCAGCTTGTTGATTGCCTCGAGAAGCTCGTCCTCCAAAGCTGCATACGCAGGATTCGGGTTCTTGCTTCCCATTGGGCGCACCAGTGCCTTCTTGGCGAGCAGAGGAGCTACCTCGAAGTTGCCTCCTATGCCTACGCCCACTACTACCGGCGGGCATGGATTGGATCCTGCCTTCCGAACCTGTTCCACGACGAACCTCCGCACGCCCTCTACGCCCGCCGCCGGGATCATCATCGCAACGGCGCTCATGTTCTCCGCTCCGCCGCCCTTGGCTGCCAGCGTTATCTTGAGTGTGTCGCCTGCCACAACGGTGGTGTGGATGATCGCGGGCGTGTTGTCACGGGTGTTCTTGCGCTCAAACAACGGATCGTCGACTACGGACTTCCTCAGGTAGCCCTTCTCGTAACCGCGACGCACACCGTCGTTGATGGCGGAAGCAAGCTCGCCTCCCTCGATGTGGACATCCTGCCCGAGCTCGAGGAAGACCACCGCGAGGCCAGTATCCTGGCATGCAGGCCTCTGCTCCCTGGCGGCAAGACGGTGGTTTTCCAGTATCATGTCGAGCACTTGCCGCCCTACCTCAGACTCCTCAGTAGCTGCAAATGCTTCTATCCTCTGGAGGTTCTCTTCCGGCAGATTGCAGCATGTACTGATACACAGCTTCTCCATTGAGTCTGCAATGTCGGCGGCCTGAATGACTCTCGGCTTCGTGCACCCCATGTCGTCACCCTCCCTGTAGTTTTGGACAATTGGTCGCTCAGGACGTGGTCGACCGCAGCACGGCCCTGGCTACGGGACATGCTGCGGTCAATATGCGTCATACTACTTCCACGCAGCCCTGACCGCTTCGACCATCTTTACGGTGCGGGCGGCTATCTCCTCGGGATCGACCTTCAGCCTGGCCACGCCGGTCTCCATCGCTGCCTTGGCCACTGCGGCAGCCACTGCCGGAGCCACTCTCGCATCGAATGGGCCAGGGATGATGTAATCCGGATTCAGCTCGCTCTCGGTCACGATGTCGCTGATAGCGTAGACCGCTGCAAGCTTCATCTCTTCGTTGATCGCGCTCGCCCTGGCATCTAGCGCACCCCGGAACACGCCCGGGAAAGCCAGGACGTTGTTGATCTGGTTGGGGAAGTCGGACCTCCCGGTCGCGATAACGCTGGCACCGCCGGCCTTAGCCTCGTCCGGCATGATCTCAGGCACAGGGTTAGCCATGGCGAAAATCGCGGCATCCTTGGCCATGGTGGCCACCATCTCACGGGTGACGGCGCCCGCAACCGAAAGACCAATGAACACGTCGGCGCCCTGTATGACATCCGCCAGCTTACCCTGGAGCTTGCTCCTGTTGGTAACCTTGGCTATCTCGTCCTTGTACGGATTCATGCCAAACGGCCTGCCCTCATAGATAGCGCCCTTGGAGTCACACAGAATCGCGTCGCTAACGCCCAGCGTCATCAGAAGCTTGGTGACTGCGATACCGGCCGCCCCAGCCCCGTTCACGACAACCTTGACTTCCGATGCCTTTTTCCCAACGAGCTTGAGCGCGCTGATCATGGCAGCGCACACCACGATAGCGGTTCCATGCTGGTCGTCATGGAAAATCGGAATATCGCTGACCTTCTTCAGCTTGTCCTCAACCTCGAAACACGTAGGCGCCGAGATATCCTCGAGGTTAATGCCGCCGAACGTCGGCTCGAGGCGCTTGACGATCATGACTATCTCATCGGGATCCTTGGTGTCTAGGCAGATGGGAAACGCATCTACCGCGGCGAACCCCTTGAACAGGACTGCCTTTCCTTCCATCACGGGCATTCCGGCTCCTGCGCCGATGTCGCCCAGGCCAAGTACGGCGGTTCCGTTGGTGACCACAGCCACCATGTTCCCCTTGTTCGTATAGTCGTAGATCTTGTCGTAGTCGGCATTGATCTCCTTGCACGGCTCAGCAACGCCAGGCGTATACGCAAGGCTCAGGTCCTGTTTGTTTCGAAGAGGGACCTTGCTGACCACTTCGATTTTCCCCATGCTGTCTTTATGGAGCTTCAGGGCATCTTCCCTCAATGACATAGGTGGTCCTCCTTTGTGGTCGATCTCGTGTGATCGTGCTTTTGGCAATCACACAACGAGGCTGAAGTCGCGGACGACGATCTTGCCGCCCACCATTACGGTTTCAACCTTGCCTTTCATGGTCCTGCCTCCGTACGGGCAGTTTCGGCTCTTGGACTGATACTTGGACGGATCAGCGACCCAGGTCTTGTTGAGATCAATCACGATTACATCCGCAGCGGCGCCTACGCTCAGATGACCTCTATCCACGCCAACCAGGATCCTGCACGGATTGACAGTCAGCTTCGCGAGGGCTTCAGACAGCGTCAACACACCGGTATCCACCAGCTCCGAGATGACCAGGGAAAGAGCTGTCTCCATGCCGATCAGCCCGAACGGAGCTGCGGCAAAGTCCTGAGCCTTCTCCTCGGGTGAGTATGGCGCATGGTCAGTGATAATGACATCGATGGTACCGTCTTTGAGGCCCCTCTTGATCGCCTCTACATCCTCTGCAGCGGCCAGCGGGGGGTTGATCTTGGCATTAGTGCCCTTCTCGAGTATCGCGTCCTCTGTCAAGGTAAAGTGGTGCGGAGTCACCTCCGCAGTGACGTTCACTCCCCACGCCTTACCGAACCGCACGACATCAACAGTTGAACCGTAGCCCACATGGTCAATGTGAAGACGACCCCCGACCTCGCGGCAGAGTACGATATCCCGCACCGCCATGGTGGTTTCGGCCGACGCCGGCATACCGAAGTACCCGAGCTTAGTGGCCAGTTCTCCTGCGTTCATCGATCCGCCTTGAGTGAGAGCCTTGTCTTCTTCGTGTACGCTGAGGGCGCGACCAGTGATCTGGCTGTACTGCAGGGCTCTGCGCATTAGGTCGGCGTTAGCCACGGGCTGCCCATCGTCGGAGAACAGCGGGGCGCCTGCTTCAGCCATGGCCGCCATCGGAGCCAACTCCTGCCCCAGCTCGCCCTTGGTTATGGCGCCGGCAGGGAGGATATTGACGATAGAGTCTCTCGCGGCCACTTGGCGGATGTAGTCGAGTATCATCGGCGTATCAGCCACAGGCCGACAATTCGGAAGAGGAACTAGAGTCGTAAAGCCGCCTAGCGCTGCGCCTCGGCCGCCGGTTGCCAGATCCTCGCGTTCGGGGTTGCCCGGAATCCTGAGGTGGCAGTGGATATCGACAAGCCCCGGGGCTACTACTTTGCCGCTTGCATCTACCACTTCGGCATCCGACACTTCGATGTTCTTGCCGATCTCTGCCACCTTACCGTCGACACAGAGGAGGTCGAGCGGTTCATCGATGTTGTTGGCTGCGTCGACCAGCCTGCCATTCTTGAAAATCACTTTGGACATGCGCCATTGCCTCCTAACATATCCGGTGTTGCAGTTTCTACAGCTGTTCTGGGGTCGCTTCGCTCCCTAGCCGGCCGTTACAGTTGAAGCGTAGACGCCCTCCCCAAGATATGCCCTACGAACAGCCTCATCATTTAGGAGGTCCGTTGCAGAAGCCTCCTTGGTGATCTCACCTGTGCGAAGCACATACCCACGGTCGGCGATCTTCAGCGCCATCTTGGCGTTCTGCTCCACGAGTAGGATAGTGGTGCCTTCCTTGTTGAGCCTCTCAACGACCGCGAAGATATCGGCAACCACAAGAGGAGCCAACCCCATTGACGGTTCATCCAACATCAGAAGTTTCGGTCTGGACATCAACGCCCGTGCTATCGCCAGCATTTGCTGCTCGCCGCCGCTCAGAGTGCGCCCAAGCTGTTTCTTTCTCTCCTCAAGACGCGGGAATATCTCATACACATGCTTCAGATCCCGCTCTATCCCTTCCCGATCGGATCTTCGTAGATAGGCGCCGATTTCGAGATTTTCCAGGACGGTTAGCGCAGGGAAGACGCGCCGGCCTTCCGGGACCATAGAGATGCCCATCGCCACGATGCTCTCTTCCGGACGTCTTTCAATGTTCTTGCCGCAGAACTTGATCTGTCCTGACCGCGCGCGGACCAGACCCGTGATGCTCCTCAGAGTAGTGGTCTTTCCCGCCCCGTTCGAACCGATTATCGTGACTATCTCGCCCTCTTCCACCTTTAGCGACACGCCATGAAGCGCCTGGATCGGGCCGTAGAAAACCTGAATGTTCTCTATCTCTAGCACATCTACCCCTCCTTCCCCAGGTAAGCTTCGATGACTGCTGGGTTGGCGCGAACCTCGTCGGGCGTGCCCTCGGCGATCTTCTGGCCAAAGCTCAGAACCATGATCCTATCCGATATGCTCATCACGACGTCCATCCGGTGCTCAACCAGAAGAACCGTGATCCCGCGTTCCCTGATCTTTCTGATCATCTCGATCAGCCCGGCAAGCTCCTGCGTCGTCAACCCTGCTGCAGGCTCATCTAGGAGGATCAGTTCCGGAGAGGTGCAGAGAGCGCGCGCTATCTCGAGCCGCTTCTGCGCTCCGTACGACAGGTTCCTTGCAAGATCGTTTTCGAAGCCGCTGAGGCCCACAAAGTCGAGAATCTCCCGAACTCTCTCGCGTCCTTCATGCTCCTCTTGGCGCGTGTGCGGAGGCCGCACAACAGCATTCATGATGCCGCTCTTCATTCGGCTATGCATGCCGACCATAGCGTTATCGAGGACCGTAAGTTCCCGAAAGAGCATGATATTCTGGAACGTGCGTCCGATGCCCATCTTCGTGCGTTCGTACGCCTTCAAGTGGGTCACGTCATGCCCTTTGAAGAAGACGCTCCCTGAGGTCGGCATGTAGTATCCCGATACGAGGTTGAAGTACGTCGTCTTGCCAGCCCCGTTCGGGCCAATGATCGAGAATATCTGCCCCTGTTGAAAAGACTGCGTAACCTTCTCCACAGCGTGGAGTCCGCCGAAATATATCGATGCTTCCTCTGTTCTAAGAATCTCCATGGCTCACACTCCCGCCGCCGTTGTGCCGTCGCCGCCAGCCTTCAACTTGGGCCTTCGCCCATGTGTCAGGCGGTGTTCAAGCGATGTAATCGTGCCGCCAAGGCCGTGCGGAGCGTAGGTAACCATCAGCACAATCGTAGCGCCGTACAGAACCAGACGCAAATCGCCGACCGCTCTGAGATACTCCGGCGCAAAGGTCAACACAAACGCTCCGAGAACCGATCCGGCAATGCTCCCGACCCCGCCCACGACCATCATGCACAGTATCGTGATAGATTCCTGGCTCACAAAGGATTCAGGGCTGATGAACCGGATTTCGTGTGCGTAAAGCGCTCCGGCGACACCGGCGAAAAACGCGGCAACCACGAACGCCATTACCTTATAGTAGGTAGAGTTGATGCCCATTGCTTCCGCGGCAAGCTCGTTCTCCCGAATGGCCAACATGGCGCGTCCGACTCGCGAGTAGTATATCCGGGTCACTACGAAGATGGTGGCCACAAGCAGGGTTGCCGATAGATAGTAGTAGCTGTCGTACGTGTCCAGCATCCGCCCGAAGATGACCGGCGCCGGCACTCCAATCAGGCCTCTCGGCCCGTTTGTCAGGCTCACCCAGTTGACGATCAACTGATAGACGATTTCCCCGAACCCGAGAGTCGTAACCGCAAGGTAGAGTCCGCGCAGACGCAATGACGGGATACCCAGAACAGCGCCTGCGGCTGCTGCAACCACTCCTGCGGCGATGAAGCCCACCCATATCGGCGCGCCAAGCTTCGTCGTGAGAAGTGCCGAAGCGTACGCCCCGATGCCATAGAAAGCCGCATGTCCAACTGAGAACTGACCCGTGAAGCCAGTCAGCACGTTCAGGCTGAGGCTGAGTATTGCATAGATCATCGCCATGTTTGACAGGTGCATGACGTACGGGTCTTTGGTGAACAACGGCAACGAGTATAGTGCTGCCAGCAACACTATTGTCCTGATTCTAGGATACATAGATCGCATCTACCCAATTGCGCCTCCTTTACTGCCGTCGTCCCATAATTCCCTGAGGACGGAATATCAGGACGAGTATCATTATCAAGAAGGCGATGGCAGTCTGGTAGCCCGACGAAATGAACCCGCCGGCAAGGTTCTCAGCTAATCCCAGAATCAGGCCCCCTACCATTGCCCCACTCATACTATCAAGGCCACCGAGGACTGCAGATGCATAGCCCTTTATTCCCATGAGAGCCCCCATATCCGCCATGACGAAGTAGAGAGGGGCTATGAGCATACCAGCGATTCCGCCTATGACGGTTGCCAACACGAACGTAAATGTCATGCTGTTCTTTACCTTGATCCCCATCAGCGCCGCTGTCTCTCTATCCTGAGCGGTTGCGCGCATGGCCTTGCCCATCCAGCTTTTCGCCAAGAACAGCCTAAGGAGATATGCTAGACCAAATCCAATGGCCGTGATCCAGAGGTTCTGAGGCACAATAATGAGCTTGCCCACATGAATCGGGTTATCTCCGAATACGGATGGAAACGGGAACGGGTCGGCTCCGAACATCACACGGTACAAGTTCCTAGTGAACATGCCCACGCCTATCGTCGCGATAAGGCGGTTGATATCTCGCCCGCCCAGGATCGGTCGGTAAGCGATCCTCTCGACCACAAATCCCGTCAGCGCGCTCGCCCCTACTGCAAGTATGAACGCGAGTACTATGTTTAGCCCTTTAAACTGCGAAAAGATCAGCAGATAGAACGCCCCGACCATAGCTCCGTCGCCGCGGGCAAAGTCCATTACGCCCCATGCCTGCCACATGAGCACGTAGCCTAGGGCAAGGAGTCCATAGACGCTACCAATTGCCAATCCCTGAATCACCTGCTGTAACAGCATCCCTGTTCCTCCTCAAGCGGCGGGCTTATATCTATGGGCGGAGCGGCGGAGCCCGCCGCTCCGCCCCGCCAGACATCGGTTAGCGCTTGGGCCAGATTACTTCGTATGCGCCCTTGTTATCGATACCGATGATCAGGATCTCGCGGTTGGCATCGCCGTACTCGTCGATATCGATGACGCCGGTGACTCCTCGGTGCCCCTTCGTGTCTGCCATAGCGTCGCGGACCTTCGCCTTGTTGACATCCGCGCCGGCCTTCCTCATGGAAAGGCCCAGGATCATCATGGCGTCATAGGACATGGCCGCGTTCGAGTCCGGAAGAACACCATACTCCTTCTGGTACGCCCCGATGAACGCCGCCGCCTCCGGAGAAGCGCCCTTCGGATCGGGGAAGAACGTCTGGGTATTCAGAAGCCCATATGCCGCGTCGCCCGCCAGCTCGATGAGCTTCGGGTTGGTGAGTCCGCCGCCGCCCATCAGCGGCACCTGCAGAGCTAGCTGCTTGGCCTGGCGTGCGATCAAGGCGCCCTGCTGGTACATGGTCCACATTACGAGACCGTCAGCGCCGGCATTCTTGATCTTCAGGATCTGTGCGCTCATATCCTTGGCATCCGGGTTGAACGGCTCGGAAGCTATCAGCTTCATTCCGTACTTCTCCTGGAGGTAGGGAACGATAACGTCTTTGCCCCCGGTTCCATAGTCGTCAGACTGGTACATCAGGGCCAGCTTCTTCAGCTTCAGGACGTTCACAGCGTAGTCAATGATGGCTGTGCACTGCTGAGCGTCGGAAGCCTGTAGCCTGAATACCCACTTGTTGCCTACCCTTGTGACCTTCGGGTTGCTTGCGATCGGAGTCACGTGCGGAACCTGGGCCCGCTGGGTGACTTCCTGGCATGCAAGCTGGCAGGAGCTATTGACAGTGCCGACTACCGCATCCACTTTGTGCTGGAAGACCAGTCGGTTGACTGCGCTAACCGACTTGGCGGGGTTCTGCTCGTCGTCTTCCGAAACGTAGGTCAGTTGACGCCCGTGAATTCCGCCCGTCTCGTTGAGATGCTTGATTGCCAGTGCGGCACCCTTGACCAGTGTGTCGCCGACCATTGCTGCGCCGCCCGATAGAGGTCCGACTATTCCGATCTTCACAGGGGCTGCGCCCATTGCCGTGCCTACACTAATCATGGCCAAGAGAAGGCCTGCCACTACGGCTACTCGCGCGTACGCTTTCACTTCTTCATCCTCCATTCATGTGAGCTCTGGCCTGATGACTCATGTCCTACTCGTTTCTTGCTACAGCAACGCTTCTTGCTTAACCGAGACTACAGCACACTATTGCGCTAGCCGTCGACCACCCCCTCTGTGGTTAGTGGCGCCCCTTTTCGGGGTCACACATTCGTGCACTGCAGCTGTTCTGAGGCCCTGGCCGCGCATTCAACTATCGATTCCGCTACCTCTTGCATGAATGTGCCTCTGAACTGGTCGATCAATCCGATGCATGTTATGCTGGCGATCGCAGTGCCGTCGTGTCGAAGCACCGGAGCCGATATAGCACGCACCAGCGGTTCCATTTCGCGGTCACACACTGCGTAGCCCGATCTCCTCGTGCGCTCAAGCTCCTCCATCAGCAGGTTCGGATCGGTCATCGTCAGCGGTGTGTAGCGCATGTAGTCGCATTTCTGCAAAATGGACTTGACGGTCTTATTGGGCTGATATGCCAGCACAGCCTTGCCTGCAGCGCTGCAGTGAAACGGCATCACCGCTCCAACCTTGACGAAGTACCTCACCGCTCTTCCCACTTGCTCGATTCTGTGGACACACACCACCCGGTCCTTCTCGAAAACCGACAGGAATATGGTCTCATCAAGTTGCTTGAACAGACTCTCCATATGCGGGCGGCTGATATCGGCGATATCGATCTGGTTCAGAGCTCTGCTCCCGAGCAGCAGTATCTCTGACCCGAGGCGGAATCGCTTTGTGTCATCGTCCTGATACACGAAACGTTCCCGTTCGAGGGATCTCAAGATGCGATGTAGTGTGCTCTTGGGCAACAGCACCGCATCTGATAGCTCGGTAAGGGTAATACCATGTTCAGCCCGGCAAATCTCCCTGAGTATCACTGAGATTCTGTCAACAGCCTGCATCTAGCAATTCCCCCGCTCAGGCTGACAGGTCAGTTCCTTGAGTGTCCAGGCCAAAACCGACCTGGGAAGTACCACTGGCCGACCGGCAGACTCCATTGCGCGCTTCTTGTGATCCAGAGAGAATCCCAGGCAGTCCAGTACTATGATCTGGGCGCCGCGTTCCGCCAAGTCCGACGCGACCTTGGGAATGAGTTGGCTATCGACGTACGGGGATGCGACGCCCACTACGCACTCCCTCCTGGGAGTGGTCCACTCCTTCTGCTTCAGCCCCACCTGGCTTTCGCCCGGCACTATCACTCCAAGACGGCCCGCGGGAAACGCTGCGTCTATCAGATGATGTATTAGCGCATATGGACGCACCAAGCCCGGCACGTCTGCCAGATCCGGGTACTCTCCTGTGCACAGCAGGGCCTTTATCCATACACCCCGCCCATCCAGTGTTTCGACGCACTTGCGCAGCAACGGAAGCAGCTTCTCCTCGGTGATCTCTACTTGACGCCCATCCCGAAGGCGAGTCACGTACTGAACTGCAGTTGACTTCGTGGCGCCCCTTGACAGTTCGGCCAAGTCAGCGCCCGGGTCCAGTTCATCAAGAGCTCCGATCTCGACCAGATCTACGGAATCGCCGATCGTGCACTTGACATCGCTCGTGATATCCGTGCGAGGTGATTGCCCTATGGTTATCATGCCAACCTGTGAGTTCATATCGTAACTTCGCCTCCGGGACATGTCCGTTTTACGCAACACCAAGGTTTCCAGTTCGCCAGGGAGGAACGCAGGTCAGGACTTAGCGACCGCACACTCGCCGTTGGCGGCGGCTACTCTGTGACGATTCAGCTCCAGGTCCGGCTTGCCCGGCCTCGTTATTCTAGACGGCGCGAATACATGGCTGAGTTCCTTCTCGGTCATGAGGCCTTTCTCAATAACCAGGGCACGAACGCTTTTGCCTGTCGCGCGAGCCTCTTTGGCGATGTCGCATGAAGGCTGGTAGCCTATGTAAGGCACCAAGGCGGTCACAATGCCCACGTTCTCCTCGACCATTTTCAGGCAGCGCTCTTTATTGGCTTTGATCCCAACGATGCACTTATCCTTGAAGGTCCGTGCAACGTTCCCGAGTATCTGGATGGACTCGAGCAGGTTGTATAGCATCACTGGCTGGAACACGTTCAGCTCAAGCTGACCGGCCTGGGCTGCCATAGTGACTGCTAGATCGTTGCCCAGGATGTTGAACCCGACCTGGTTGGTGACCTCGGCTATGACCGGGTTAACCTTGGCCGGCATGATTGATGATCCTGGCTGAACCTCGGGCAGACGGATCTCGTAGAGCCCAGCCATGGGGCCTGAAGCAAGGAGCCTGAGGTCGTTGGCTATCTTGATCAGGTTGATTGCGCACACCTTAAGACACGCGGAGACGAATGCCACAGTATCGAGGTTCTGAGTAGCGTCAACAAGATCCTCAGGAGACTTGAAGTCGTATCCGCTGAGCTTGGAGAGCTGGTCCACTGCAATGCGGATGTACTCTGCATCAGCATTGAGGCCCGTACCTACGGCAGTGCCTCCCAGGTTGACCCACTCGAGATCTTTGGCTGCATACTGGATTCTGTTCGCATCGCGGTCTATGGCCTTAGCCCACGCGTGGAACTCCTGCCCGAGAGTTATCGGAACGGCATCTTGCAGATGTGTGCGCCCCATCTTCAGGACATCTTTGAACTCCTCGCCCTTGCTGCGAAGGGCTGCGGCCAGCTCGCGGAGGGCCTCGATGGTCGGCTTGAGCTCTGCCAAAAGAGCGATTCTCGCAGCAGTGGGAAGCGCATCGTTAGTAGACTGGCCGAGGTTCACGTGGTTGAGCGGGCTGACCAGGCTGTCTTTGCCCTTCCCGCCGCCCAAGATCTCACTTGCCCGATTGGCCAGAACCTCGTTGGCGTTCATGTTCATGGAAGTACCAGCGCCGCCCTGTATGGCGTCGACTATGAACTCGTCCATGTGCTTGCCCGCGATGATCTCGTCAGCCGCGGCCGCTATGGCGGACCCGACCTCGGGCGTCAGGTAGCCGAGTTCTGCATTGGCGAGCGCCGCCGCCTTCTTCATAATGGCCAGTCCGATAATGAGCCCACGATGCATTTTCTGCCCAGTGATGTGGAAGTTCTCACTTCCGCGGAGTGACTGAATGCCGTACAATGCCTGTTCCGGCACTTCCCTTTCTCCGAGAAAATCCCTCTCCACTCTGAACTTGCCTTTTTTCGCACAATCCATTTTGATCGCACAGCTCCTTAAGTCTTGATAATACTCTGGTCGCCTGTCATCTGCGGTGTTCACCGAGTGATTCTGGTGCCTGTGGTACCCTCAATAGCGCGCCCGAGGGCTTCAGGCGAAGTGATAATGACCTCGTCGCCACCCTTCTCCAGAAATTGTATGGCCGCCCTGATCTTCGGGCCCATACTTCCTTCCGGGAACTGCCCATCTTCGAGGTGCTTACGTGCCTCTTCCACGGTCAGTCTGTCGACGTCCATCTGGTTGGGTTTGTTGTAGTTCAGCGCTACCTTTTCCACAGCGGTCGTGATTACGAAGGCATTGGCTCCAACGCCCGCCGCGAGAAGAGCTGAGGCATAGTCTTTATCGATAACGCCCTCAACTCCACGAAGCATTCCGTCGCCGTCGCGCACGACAGGGATGCCGCCGCCTCCTCCCGCTACGACCACGAATCCAGCATTCACGAGCGCCTTGATAGGATCGATCTCAGCGATCTCGTATGGCAGCGGCGAAGGGACTACGCGTCTCCATCCACGTCCTGCATCCTCCTTGACCGCCCATCCTCTTTCCTGCTGGTAGCGCCGGGCGTCCTCCTCCGAGTAGAAAGGCCCAACCGGCTTGGAGGGTTTCAGGAACGCCGGATCGTCGGGCTTGACGACGACCTGCGTGACTACAGTTACCGCCTTCTTGGTCATGCCCCTTCTTACGAATTCGTTGTGCAGCGCCTGCTGCATCCAATATCCAATGGCCCCCTGCGTATCCGCGCCTGCCGTATCCAGTGGGATGGGATGAACCGTTTTGCTCGCGATCTCCGACCTGAGCAACAGAAAGCCAACCTGTGGACCGTTTCCGTGCGTGACTATTACATCCCAGCCACTTTCGATAATGCTGGCTATGTGGGTACATGTTTCTGCTACGGTTTCGATCTGATCGGGAATCGTTGAGTGCTTGGAATCCCGAATCAGAGCATTACCTCCTACTGCCACCAGCGCGAGCTTCCTCACGAAGACTACACCTCCGTACCCCTTTTAGCTGCTCCGACAATGTCATGGACAGACCTGAATCCATGCTCCGAAAGGTAGTCTGTGATCCCCTGGATGATCTCGATCATGGACATGGGATTGCGGAAGGTGGCAGTTCCCACTGCGACCGCGGTGGCGCCCGCCAACATGAACTCCACAGCATCATCGGCCGTGGATATGCCTCCGACGCCTATGATCGGGATATGGACGGCATCATGCGCCTCCCATACCATTCTCACAGCTACAGGCTTGATTGCCGGCCCAGAAAGTCCTCCCCTGACGTTGCCAAGTATCGGTCTTCTTGATTTCGTGTCTATGGCCATGCCTTGTAAGGTATTGATCAGCGCCAAGATATCGGCGCCCGCGTCTTGGGCAATCACGGCCATGCGGGCGATATCGCTGACGTTGGGCGATAGCTTGGCAATAATCGGGAGGGTCGTGTTGTTTCGCACAGTTGCTACTACGTCTCTCAGGAGGCTCTCGTCAGTCGCAAAGAGCTTCCCTTCGCTACTAAGATTAGGACAGGACAGGTTCAGTTCCAGAGCGGTTATTTCGGACTGGTATGGGTTCAGTGCATTGGCCAGAGCGCCGAAGTCCTCAACCGACTCTCCCGAAATGCTAACTACATGTGCTGTCTTGATGGACTGCATTGTCTTGAGCGTCCCCCGGATGAACTCCTCCACACCTTCGCTTGGGATGCCCACGGCATTGAGTAAGCCTGCTCGTACCTCATATATACGCGGAGGGGGATTGCCGAGTCGCGGTCGCATCGTAACTGTCTTCGCCACAACAGCGCCCAAGAGCGAAGGATCGAAACACTGCACGCCGGAGGGGTTCCATTCCCAGGTGCCCGATGCCGGCATCACAGGGTTCTTGAGAGTGATGGGCCCAAGCTTGACAGAAATATCTGGAGTAGGCACTACACTCTCACCTGCCTAACGTCGAAAACCGGGCCGTCGCTGCACACGCATGAGTAGCGCGCTTCTTTGTTGGGCTCGTACGTTTTGCAGACGCATCCCTTGCACCAGCCGACGCCACAGGCCATGGCAGATTCGAGCGACACGTATCCGGGAATCCCGGACTCCACGGCCAACTGCGCCACAGCGCGAGTCAGCCTATTCGACCCACAAACGTACACCGCATCAATGCCGTGAAGAGCAGCGGCCTCGACAAGCTGGTCAGTCACAAGTCGACCAGAGGCCTCGGGTTGATCGTCCGTAAGCACGTAAGCAGATGCAGACAGACTCTGAAGTTCATCTGCGCACACCAAGCTATCCCTTGACCGCGCTGACAGGAAGGTGAATACCTCTACTCCCTTTTGGATCGCGTCTTCAGCAAGAGCTAGCATCGGAGCGACGCCAATACCACGTGCCACCAGAGCTATCCGGCGCGCCCGCGCAGGGATGTCAAATCCGTTCCCCAGAGGGCCCAGTATCTCGACTGAGTCGCCAGGTTTCAGCGAAGCGAGATATTCCGTGCCACGGCCCCGAATCTTGATGAGAAGTTCGAAGCCATCGCCGCTGTCAAGGAATCTGTGGATAGAAAACGGCCTGGGAAGCAACGGATCATAGGTATTCCAGGATCGAACCATCACGAACTGGCCGGGTCTTCCCTCAAAGCCGCCGGGCATGTGCAGATTGATGCGAACATGTTCCGATGTGAGCCTATCTACTTGGACGACGGTAGAAGTCGCATACATTGTCGATGTACTCTCCCCTGCATTGCCTGGCAGCGAACGCTGCGCGGCTAGGCTCAGATCTAGCGAGTCACCCAACCTCCGACGCACAGCTGAAGCAGCGCCATACGGACTGCAAGACCACAGGATACCTGTTCGAGGATGAACGAGCGGTCGCCGTCCATTACGGCACCCTGCAGTTCAACGCCTCTGTTGACAGGACCTGGATGCATGACTAGAACGCTTGGTTTGGCCTTAGCCATTCGCTTCTCGTTGAGCCCATAGAGCTTGGCGTACTCGCCAATCGTCGGGAAGAATGCCCTCTCCATACGCTCCTTCTGAATACGGAGCATGTATAGCACGTCCACCTCGGGGATTATCTTGTCGAAATCGTAGCAAATGTCGACTCCGAGTCGCTCGAATTCCTCTGGCAGTAGGGTGGGCGGACCAACCAGCGTAACCTTGGCTCCCAGCTTGGTAAGTCCGTACACGTCGGACCGGGCGACCCGTGAGTGAAGAATGTCCCCGGTGATGGCAACATGTGCCCGGGGAAAATCAATGCCCATCTCAGCCATCGTCAGGAGGTCAAGTAATGCCTGAGTCGGGTGTGCGTGCGTGCCGTCGCCTGCGTTGATGACTGCCGCTTGGGTATTCGCTGCCACGACTTGCGGCGTGCCTATGGTGGAATGCCTGACCACTACGGCGTCGAGACTCATGGCGTCCAGAGTCTGAATGGTATCATCGACGCTTTCGCTCTTGTTGAGACTGCTGGCGGAGGATGCGAAGTTCACTACGTGCATGCCGAGCCTCTTGCCTGCCAACTCGAAGGATACCCTTGTCCTGGTGCTGGACTCGAAGAACATGTTCATCAGTGTGTAGCCCTTGAGGTAGTCGAACGTCTTGGCCGGTGCGCTCTTCATCGATTCACGATAGCCTTTGGCCACCTCAAGGACGGTCTCGATCTCATCCTTGGAGAAATCCTCGAGGTCGAAAACGTGCTTCCTGTTCCATTCCATCGAATGCTTCCCCCCAAAATCGCTGCGTACTTCGGTAGTTTCATTGTACGGAACTGCATTCCGATTGCTGGCACAGTATTTATTCGGCAAGCCAATCAGAATTCCTTCTTGCCATTTGGGCGAATTCGTGCTCTCGTTTCTTCAGCAGGGAAATCCCGCGTTTGAACAGGTCTTTAGGTGCGGACATGTGCGAAAGTCGCCCTTAAGAGCCCAATTTCGCGGAAGTTACCGAAAAGACAAGGGACCCCCGTGCGGTGGCTTCACAGTCACCTGGCGGGGGTCCTCGCCGATATGCCATTGTGGAGTCATGAGAGAGCCGAGTTCGCTGGGCGCCGCCTAGGCCGAGAAGGCAGCCCCGGGAACGAATCTACCTATACCGGGTTGGGCTATGATCTCACGCCCGTCCATTACCTGTTGCCCCCTTACGAAAGTGGCCACCGGCATGCCATGGACAGTCACGCCTTCGAACTGAGTGACTTGCTGTTTTGTGTGGAGTTGCTTCCCTACTATGGTCCACTCGCGTTCCCTGTCAACAACAACAATGTCAGCGTCGCTTCCCACCATGATCGTGCCTTTTTGGGGGTACACACCGAATATCCTGGCGGGCAGTTCGGTAAGGGAATTGATCACCCGTTCCAAAGTAGTCCGACCAGCGTAAGCCTCGTTGAGCATGAGCGAAAGCATCACTTCTATGGCCGATCCATCTGGCGGAGTTTTCCACATGTCTGTCCAGCCCACGTCGAGTTCGCTTCGACTGTATGGAGCGTGATCGCTATTCATGATGTCGATGACGCCGTCGTTGTAGTAGCCGTAAAGCGCCTCCATGTTGCTTCTCGATCTCAGCGGCGGGAATATCAGGCCGTAGGGCCCCAAACGAGGTACATCATCTTTGCTCAGTAGCAGGTACAGGGGAGTGAGCTCAGCCGTAACCTTCACTCCCTTGAGCTTTGCTTCGCGTATGATCTCAGCAGACTCGTATGAACCCACATGGCATATGTGCACCCGGGCGCCTGTGTACTGGCCAAGCAGTATGACCTTGTTGACCGCCTCTATCTCGGAGATGGACGGCCGCGACTCCTCGAAGGCATCCCAATCCTGCCTGCCCTCTGCTTTGAGCTTGGCAGTGAGATGATCTATCATGGACCCATTCTCAGAATGAACCGCAAGGGCAAGGCCGGTCTTCTTCACCTGCGACAGCACATCCAGGAAGGAGCCGTCGTTCTTGACGAACATGCCCCACATCTCCTGGACGCGATCAGGAGCAAGCATTGTGAGAAATAGCTTGAAGCCAATTGCTCCTGCCTCGGCGAGAGCGGGCAGCTGGTCTATGTTGTCCGTTCCAGCCCCGGCGAAGAGCGCGAAGTCCACGATGGCCTTGCTCTCGGCAAGAGCCCTCTTCTCCCTGAAGGCTGAAACGGTACTTGTCGGTGGAATTGTATTGGGCATGTCGAATATGGTAGTTACGCCTCCGGCGGCGGCAGCTCGCGTTATGGTAAGAAAATCTTCACGGTCGGTCATTCCAGGTTCCCTGCTGTGGACGTGGGAGTCGACTACACCGGGAAGCACCATCTTTCCTGAGGCGTCATATACACGCTCAGCCCGGGGCATGGAAGATGGGGCGCCGATAGCGGCTATCCTTCCGTCTTCTACTGCAATCGACACTTCGTACAACGCGTCGCGAATCCACACTTTTCCGCCTTCAATCAGTAGGTCCGCTTTCATCTGCAACATCCTCTCATGATAGTGCTGCTTCGGAATACGGGAGCAGAGGAAATTACGTCCGGCCTTCGTCAGCGCTCCTCTGCTCCCGCCTCATGCATCAGCTGTTGGCGAGCTTCTTGTTGCGCTGCGCATCCTTGATCCACAAGATGAGCAGCCCAGGCCCCGACAGGGCAGTCGCAATGCACACAAGGTACACCATCCACGATGCCCGAGTTGCATATGCGATGAGCCCATACGCGGTGAAAATGATTGGGATTATCCACATCCACTTGGACCGGTCGACAACGATCGTGTCACTCGCGGCAGCACCCGCCAGACGCCAGTCTGTCTGAATACCGTAGACTGCGTTTATCACAACGAATATGCCTGTGCTGAGGGCGATCGAGATCAGGAAGCTCGGGTTCTTCGCCATTCCGAATCCATATCGAAAGATGAAGAAGGTAAGCCCAGCAAGCATGGACGCAAACCCTGAAGATCTGCTCATCTTCCAGCCCTTAACCATCCAGACTATTCCCAGAACTACAGGCGCAAACACGACCGGCCCATACGAATAGACAACGGTAATCCATGCGTCCCACACGCCCGGGAACAGCGTTGCCGTAATGGCGCCCACAGCGACCACTATCGGAATGAACACGCGGGTAAGAAAGATCAGCTTCTTGTCATCCGCTTTGGGGTTGATGTACTTGGCGTAGATATCCTTGGAGATGAACGCAGCTGCTAGCAGAATGTATGTATCTGCCGTGGACATGCATGCACAGAGAACCGCCCCGATGAACAAGGCGCCCACTAAGTGCGGGAGATAAGCCGTGAACATCGTGAACATAGCTGTCTCGACGTTGGTAATGCCCGGGTAGAATAGGACCCTTGCACTCATGCCGTTAGTCACACTGATGAACATGAGCATCAGCCAGAAGAGAACGGTAATGAAGAAACCGTTCCTGGCCGTCTTCTTGTCTTTGGCTGCAATGAACCTCTGGTACAGCATGGGGTCCCCGTATGCGTACATGCTCATTGCAAAGCACATGACGAGCCAGTAGTTCCAGCTCTTGCCCCCGAGCAGTGTGAGGTGAGTCGCCGGCAGGCTGGCTACCAACCCGGGGAAACCTCCGACCGCCCTGAACGCCAGAAAGCCCACGGCACCCATGCCCACCAGCATCAGGATTAGCTGGACGACGTCAGTTATCACGACGCCCCACAGCCCCGACAACAACACGTACACCGAGATGATGATCGCGCCCAATAGCAGGCCAACATTCATGGGCATCCCTAGCAGGAAGTTGAACAGGAACGCAACTGAGAGTATCTGCGCTATGAAGCGGCCCACGGTGAAGCCAAGCGCAAGCACGGCAGCGAGAGCCGAGCACTTCCTGTCGTAGAGATGCTCCATCATGTCAGGCAGGGTCTGCACAGACGGCGGCATGTACTGTCGGAGCGCTCCACCTACCCACGCCAGCGGGAGTCGACCAACAAGCCATACCCACCCGTAGATGTACCATGCAACAAACCCGTAAGTCCATCCTACCTCCGGATCACCAAGGAAGACCACGCCTGAGAACATCGAAGCAACCATGGTGCCCACGTAGAGCGGCAACGAGAGCTCCCGGTTTGCCAGGTAGAAGCTTTCCCAGCTCTCGTCGGCCTTTTGTTTCCAGAGAAATCCTATTCCGATGAACACCCCGAAGTACACTAGAACCGTCGCTAGCTCCAAAGGATACTTCATTGTCTGTCCCTCCTTGATTTATCTGCTGCTGCATCTGCAGCTGATAGCACAGCACGGACGACTACTTGATGATGTTCACTGAACGCGGGTTTACTAATCCCCAGAGGTCCGCCTTTTCCACCAGTTCACGGGCGACGGAATTGGCCTGCTCGATTACTCGGGGCTCATCCATAGTCAGCATCGCTCGGTCCTTTACTACGAATCTCCCGTCCACCATGACGGTCTCCACAGCTGAGCCGGTCGCACAGTATAGCAGATTGGTGAATGTAGATAGGCTGGGAACCATCTCGGGCCTGCTTAGGTCCACAACGATCAGATCGGCTTTCTTCCCGGGCTCGATGGATCCAATTTCCTCCTCCATTCCAACAGCGCGGGCCGCGTCGATTGTGCCCATCCGCAGAGCCGTAGCAGAGTCTATCGCCGCGGAATCGAGCTCGAAAGCCCGGTGGAGAATGGCCGCTGCTTTCATCGTCTGGAACATGTCGAGGCAGTTATTGCTTGATGGACCATCTGGCGCAGCTGCGACAGTGATGCCGGCCCTGAGCATCTTCGGAACCGGCGCAACCCCGTCGGCCAAATACTGGTTGCTCACCGGATTGTGAGCCACTTTGGTATCGGAGGCCGCCAGCAAGGCTATGTCGCGGTTGTCGACCCACACGCAGTGCGCAAGGAGCGTATCCGGCCCAAGAATTCCCAGCGAATCAAGCAGTTGAACCGACGTAAGGCCGTACCGGGCTCTGCTGTCTGCGACACGTGACGAAGTCTCGGCGATGTGCATGTCGAAACCCACGCCGTAGCCTCGGGCCACCTCTGCCAGGGTCTTCACCATGTCCAAAGTAACGCTGGATTCATTTAGAGGCTCGACGCGCACCTTGAGGCGTCCTTCGCAGGTATTGTGGTATGTCTCAATCACCCTGATCGACTCGCGCTCCGCGACGGCAGGAGTCTCCCAGAAGTCCTCGGGAGCAGGGGCGCAGTTGACGGTAGACCGCCCTATCACGCCTCTCACGCCAGTCTCGCTCACGGCCTGCGCAATCGCGTCGTAGCACTCCTTATCTCGCGTGATGTAGTGGCTATCCACAAAAGTGGTGGTACCCGTCTTCAACATCTCTAGAATCGATACCATCGAAGCGCTGTAAGTCTCGTCTCTGCCGAGGTTCCTGCATAAAGGGAATATGCACTTACCTACCCAGTCCGCCAGAGGAAGACCATCTCCGATTCCCCTGAAGAGAGACTGGAACAAGTGGGTGTGCGCACTCACGAGCCCGGGCAGCACGGCCCCGCCTTTGGCCGATATGAACTCGGCGTCTGGGTATTTCCTCTCTAGATCACGAGCCGGCCCAACATCTGCAATTCTGCCGCCCTCTACAGCAACAGCACCCCCCTCAAATACGTCCATGGAGTCGTTCATTGTGACCACGTACCCATCACGGATGACTAGCAATCAGACGACCTCCTCTCGCTCATTGGAAAATCAAAAAGCCAGCCCCGCTCGGACATGCGTCTGAGCAAAGCTGGCTACCGTCCGCTGATATCGGCCGGGTGGCGCCCGGGCCGCGTGAACGGGCAACCTTGGCTCCCGATCAAGGAGAAGGCGGCGAATCAGGAGTGCATCCTATTCCCTATCGCAGCGCTCTGATTCCTTGACCAGACTCACATACTTCTCATATACCTGCTGTATGGCTCGGATAACAGCCTTCTTCGACTGCACCATAACGTGTTCCTCAATATCCCGGACCAGCGCGTCTATGCCGCGACTAAGGTCATAGCCGACCATTCGCTCCACAAGGAACTCGTTATACAGCGAGAATACTGTTTTGAACTCCGCCCGGACGAGCCTGTTCGACCGTATGTCCACAACCGCCATGAGGCCAATCTCGGGTATGCTCTCGTAAAGCACGCTCTCCTTGGGCACAGGACCCTTCCCTGAGATTAGGTACAAGTCCTGCAAGTCCGGCTGCACAAGAGCTCACCCCCAGTCCGTCCGGTATAGACCCCTTGGAACAAGTCATTTCGACAGAAACCGTAATTATCCTTCTTCAGGTCGGGATTCTCGTTTCACGGAGCCGGTACGCGACGGGGCTCTGATCCGCAAGGCGAGCGGAATTATCGTAGCCCCCCTGACCTGCGTCAGGGGGGCTACAAATAAAAAATCCGGCGGCGACCTACTCTCCCGGGCGGTCTCCCGCCAAGTACCATCGGCGCTGGAGGGCTTAACTACTGTGTTCGGAATGGGAACAGGTGTGACCCCTCCGCCATTGCCACCGGAAAACTTTGTTCTGTTGTAGACCCCCCCGGGGCTTCGCCCGGATGGGGTTTGCATGTGCCCTTTGACAACCGCATATCGGATGAGGATCTTTAGGATCAAGACGCGTAAGGTCAAGCCCTCGACCTATTAGTACCGGTACGCTCAGCGCGTTGCCGCGCTTACACTTCCGGCCTATCAACCTCGTGTTCTTCGAGGAGTCTTACCAGGTTACCCTGTGGGAGATCTCATCTTGGGGATGGCTTCGCGCTTAGATGCTTTCAGCGCTTATCCAAACCGCACGCGGCTACCCGGCTATGCCGCTGGCGCGACAACCGGTCCACCGGAGGTGCGTCCGTCCCGGTCCTCTCGTACTAGGGACCGACCCCCTCAAATCTCCTACGCCCACGACAGATAGGGACCGAACTGTCTCACGACGTTCTGAACCCAGCTCGCGTGCCGCTTTAATGGGCGAACAGCCCAACCCTTGGAACCTACTTCAGCTCCAGGATGCGACGAGCCGACATCGAGGTGCCAAACCTCCCCGTCGATATGGACTCTTGGGAGAGATAAGCCTGTTATCCCCAGGGTAGCTTTTATCCGTTGAGCGATGGCCCTTCCACTCGGAACCACCTGATCGCTAAGCCCGACTTTCGTCCCTGCTCGACATGTACGTCTCGCAGTCAAGCTCCCTTCTGCCTTTGCACTCTGCGCGCGATTTCTAACCGCGCTGAGGGAACCTTGGGGCGCCTCCGTTACCTTTTAGGAGGCGACCGCCCCAGTCAAACTGCCCACCTGAGAATGTCCCCCAGCCGGATCACGGCCGCGGGTTAGAACTCCAGCAAAACAAGGGTGGTATCCCAAGGGTGGCTCCGCAACCACTAGCGTCGTTGCTTCTCAGCCTCCCACCTATCCTGTACATGCCCTGCCAAAATCCAATCTCAGGATGCAGTAAAGCTCCATGGGGTCTTTCCGTCTAGTCGTGGGTAGCACGTATCTTCACGTGCACTTACAGTTTCGCCGAGTCCCTCGTTGAGACAGCGCCCAAGTCGTTACGCCATTCGTGCAGGTCGGAACTTACCCGACAAGGAATTTCGCTACCTTAGGACCGTTATAGTTACGGCCGCCGTTCACCGGGGCTTCGGTTCAGACCTTCGCGTTGCCGCTAAGCCCTCCCCTTAACCTTCCGGCACTGGGCAGGCGTCAGCCCCTATACTTCGTCTTGCGACTTAGCAGAGACCTGTGTTTGTGGTAAACAGTCGCTCGGGCCGTTTCACTGCGGCCCCCTCAGGCTACGGGCGTGTTGCCCTTCACCCTACCGGGGCGCCCCTTATCCCTAAGTTACGGGGCCATTTTGCCGAGTTCCTTAACGAGGGTTCTCTCGCGCGCCTTAGGATCCTCTCCTCGCCTACCTGTGTCGGTTTGCGGTACGGGTGCCTGGTCGCTCGCTAGCGGCTTTTCTTGGCAGCTTGGGATCGGCCAGTTCAGCGGACGTATCCGCACCCACTCGCGTCTTGGGCTTTCCGCCGCGCGGATTTGCCTACGCGGCGCCCTACTCGCTTGGACAGGCTATTCCATCAGCCTGCTGTGCCTACCCTTCTGCGTCCCCGCTTCGCTCAAGCGCGACCGAGGCAGCACGGGAATTTCAACCCGTTATCCATCGCCTACGCCCTTCGGCCTCGGCTTAGGCCCCGGCTCACCCTGAGAGGACGAACCTTCCTCAGGAAACCTTAGGCTTCCGGCGGGCAGGATTCTCACCTGCCTTTTCGCTACTCATACCGGCATTCTCACTTCCCTGCCGTCCACACGTCCTTACGGTCGTGCTTCAACCAGCAGGCAACGCTCCCCTACCAACCCAATACTTGAGTTCCGCGGCTTCGGTTGACAGCTTGAGCCCCGGACATTTTCGGCGCAGACCCACTCGACCAGTGAGCTATTACGCACTCTTTAAATGTATGGCTGCTTCTAAGCCAACATCCTGGTTGTCTGGGCAGTTCCACATCCTTTACCACTTAGCTGTCAATTTGGGACCTTAGCCGGCGGTCTGGGCTGTTTCCCTCTCGACTATGAAGCTTAGCCCCCACAGTCTGACTCCCGGGCACCAGCTTGCGGCATTCGGAGTTTGAAAGGGGTCGGTAACCTTTCAGGGCCCCTTGCCCGATCAGTGCTCTACCTCCGCAAGCCTATTCCCGAGGCTAGCCCTAAAGCTATTTCGGGGAGAACCAGCTATCTCCGAGCTCGATTGGCTTTTCACCCCTATCCACAGCTCATCCCATAGTTTTTCAACACTAAT
>Ga0208040_1000581_pt1:40000-42006 | contig 42006 bp, 33 predicted proteins | sample AD_UKC083_MetaG_FD_184431 | JGI IMG/M metagenome (GOLD analysis project Ga0208040, IMG submission 184431) | Active sludge microbial communities of municipal wastewater-treating anaerobic digesters from USA - AD_UKC083_MetaG (SPAdes) (version 2) | ecosystem: Engineered > Bioreactor >...
GGCACTCCTTCGCCACTAGCATGTTGCGAAAGTGCCCGATCAAGTCCTGCAGGAACTGGCGCATGTCGGCGCCGTTTTCGACAGCTTCCTGTATGATCTGAAACGCCTGCCCGGGCTGATCATCGGCTATGGCAACTGCAAACCTTCTCAGCAGATCAAAGTCAGACACACCCAGTAGCTCCAGGACTGACTCCACCGTGACCTGCGGCGACCAGGCTGATGCCTGTTCTAGAAGACCAAGGGCATCGCGGGCGCTTCCGTCGGCGCGCCTGGCGATAAGGCGGGCGGCGTTGGAATCGACCGATATTGACTGCGCCTGGGCCACGCGGGTCACGTGCGCCGCCAGGTCCGGCACAGTGAGGCGGTTGAAGTCGAAACGCTGGCAGCGCGACTGGATCGTGGGGATGATGCTCTCAGGTTGCGTGGTGGCCAATACGAATACGGCGTGCTGCGGGGGTTCTTCGAGCGTTTTCAGGAGTGCGTTGAAGGCATGCTGGGTAAGCATGTGCGCTTCATCTATTATATAGACCTTGTATCGCCCCTGCGTAGGAGCGTACATGACCTTCTCCCGGAGGTCCCTGATCTCGTCTATCCCGCGGTTGGAGGCCGCGTCCACCTCGATGACGTCCATGGCGACGCCTTCGCGGATTCCGACGCACGACACGCACTTCTCGCACGGGTCAGGGGTTGGGCCCTCGGCGCAGTTGAGCGCCTTGGCAAGCACTCGAGCGGTAGACGTCTTGCCAGTCCCCCGTGGCCCCGCAAAGAGATACGCGTGGGTAATCCGCCCGGTTGCTATGGCGTTCTTCAGGGTCCTGACCACATGCGCCTGCCCGACTATGTCGTCAAAGGTCTGAGGTCGCCACCGCCGGTATAGCGAGACATAAGTCACCAGGAATCCCTCCATTGTGCCAACCTATACCGTACAAGTATTCGCTTAGCCGAGCAGTTTGTCCTTTCCGGATCGCAAAAAGGGATGGCCCATCAAGGCCATCCCCTCTACTCTAGAGGCCGTGCACCCACCTTTGACATGCTCCTCCAGGCGTTACCGGCGTAGCCGGCTCCGACCAGGCAACCCCGCGGCACACGAGGTTGTTTGCTTACCGCTGCTACCTTCCGGTCCTGACGGGGTTCACAAAGCCTCGTTGCGCAGGACCCAGCCATCGACGCTGCTTGCGCCGGGCAGGCCCCAAAGAAGACAGGCCTGGGGCGGGAGTTCAACCCCGCTGTAGCGGATTGCGGGTACAGGGCACCGCTATCTCCCCATCTAGCACGGCCAAATCAAGAGTCAAAATGGCGGAGAGGGTGGGATTCGAACCCACGAGGCAGAGGTCATCTGCCTACTCGCTCTCCAGGCGAGCGCCTTAGACCAACTCAGCCACCTCTCCGCAGCCCGGATGCCCGAAGTACGCCTCCATCCGGAAAAGGCAATCTCTATGAAGTTAGTGGCGGAGAGAGTGAGATTCGAACTCACGGGGCGGTTGCCCGCCCACTCGCTTTCGAGGCGAGCGCTTTTGACCACTCAGCCATCTCTCCGCAAAGAACAAGCTGCAAATACCCACCTAGCGCCTGCTGGCAAAGAACTCCGCCAGCATCGCGCCGCATTCTTCAGCCAACACCCCACCGGTTACCGATACCCAGTGGTTGAGCCGCATATCGCGGGGTATATCGAGGAGTGTGCCGGCCGCTCCGGCCTTCGCATCGTACGCTCCATACACCAGCCGCCCCATCCGCGCCTGCACTATCGCGCCGGCGCACATCGGGCACGGCTCCAGCGTCACATACAGAGTCGCGCCGGAAAGCCTCCACGCTCCTATAGCGCCCGCAGCCTCCCGTATCGCCAAGACCTCGGCGTGAGCCGTGGGGTCGCCCATCGACTCCTTCAGGTTGTGCGCCCGGGCAATGATCTCGCCGCCCAGCACAATCACCGCGCCCACCGGCGCCTCACCTGCAGAGGCGGCCTTTCGCGCCTCGACGATCGCCTCCTGCATGAAGCTTCTATCCAG
>Ga0208040_1000583_pt1 | contig 41892 bp, 37 predicted proteins | sample AD_UKC083_MetaG_FD_184431 | JGI IMG/M metagenome (GOLD analysis project Ga0208040, IMG submission 184431) | Active sludge microbial communities of municipal wastewater-treating anaerobic digesters from USA - AD_UKC083_MetaG (SPAdes) (version 2) | ecosystem: Engineered > Bioreactor > Anaerobic >...
CCTTTTTAAAATTTTCTTCAGATTTTTTCATGTCATTCATTGGCCAGGGTACATCCCTGTATCTCATTCCAAGAGCCACATATCCAAGATAATTTGAAGGATTAAGCTCTATCGACTTTTTGATGTTGGCATCAAAGTCTCCAAGCATGAAAAGACTGGACACAATCCCTTTGAACTGGGCCAGTCGGCCATATGCTGCGCCAAGCGTATATGAAAGATACCAATTGTCTTTATTATCCTTTATTATTTTTTTACCATAGTCCACAGCCTGCTGATAAAGTTTTTCTCTTTCTTTTTCATCCTTGACCGCCCAGTTGGCATATTCAGTAACAGCATTTATATAAAGTGCCGTAAGAGATGCATTGGAAGTATCTGCCTGCAATAAAGCTACAACCTCTTTCATAGCCTGAGCATCCTGCATACTGTTTGCAGCAATAAATCTTGAATAGTACTCGGAAAAATTTCCGGCTGCTGCCCATACTGATAAAAAAAGAACAAACATAATAACTAACACTCTTTTCATAGTATAACCTCCTGTCCCTCCCTAGATTTTTTTACACATATTATAATTATACCTTGAATCTTCAATTTTATCTTTATTCAATACCTACTCTGTAGATAATAAAGAATATTTTTTTTTTTTGATATCGCACTCCACTTTTAACAACACTTTTAGCTCTTTTTATCTCTTAGCTTTATTGGATTTTTCATAAAAATATGATAATATATATTTGATAGTTATTCAAGGAGGGAATTTTGTGGAAAATATTAAAAAGATTCCAAAAGATATTCTCATTATCTCTGCATTATTTTTGTTGTTACCTTTTATTGTCATTCCGCAGTGGGTCTACGAATACTCAACTCAGAAACATTTTATTTTTGCTTTATTCTTTACGGTAATGGCTGTTTTTTATCTCTTTTCAAAGAAAAAGGAAAACACCCTGAGTCTGGGATGGCCACATAAATTCCTGTTCCTTTTCGGAATATCTGTTCTAGTTTCTCTCATATCTTCTTTCATAACAAACAGACAGTACTTTACCTGGTCTCTTGAAAACGCTGCATATACAGTTCTTGTAATATCTGTATGCTTCATAATAACCAACAGGTTCGGCAAAGACATGAGCTTCATTGAAACAGGATTGCTATTTTTTATGATAGGCGGTACTATAATAGCTTTTGACGGACTTCTAAACAAATTTACTGGCTACGATCTTTTTTTCGGTAAGTACGGAGATCCCAACGAACGTTTGACTCTGCGCACAACCATAGGCAACCCGAACTTCGTTTCTGATTATCTTGCCCAGCTTCTACCGATTTCTGTATACTTCATTCTGAAAAAAGATTCCAGCAAGCTTCTGAAAGTATATAATTTTATTAACATATTCCTTTTTTACTGGGTAATTCTTCTTACTCAGACACGCTCTATATTTTTAGGTTTTTTTGTCGGTCTAGTGTTTGCTTTTATCTGCTTAATTATTAATTTAAGACATATAGACGATAAAAAATACTTTATTGGTAAAAACTTTCTTTTAAAGGTTTTTTCAATTATTGCTATACTGGTTTTCCTTTTTGCTATGTTTAGCATGCCGACCTTTTTTAACAAAGAAGGAGAGATAATACCTTCGAACAGGTTCAATGCTGCTTCAACCGTTTCTTCCTGGGACGAAAGAAGCCTTTCATGGCTTGCCTCCGTAGAACAGTTCCTTGACAGGGACAATCCACAGAACCTTTTTATCGGAGGAGGCATAGGTACATATCAGATATATGCAGTAAAGTATATGAGTATAGTACAGAATAAAAATCCCGAAAGATTCCTCTACGCATGGAATAACTTCAAAAGAACCCACAACGACTATCTTCAGGTGTTGGGTGAAACCGGTCTTTTCGGATTTATAAGCATTGCGGGATTACTCATATCTCTGTTGTTCATGTATTTCAGATCACTTTCAAAGCTCAGAGACACAAATAAACTTCTTCTTATGTGCATGTTTGGATGGACGGCAGTAATAATAGCCCTTCATTCCTTTACCGAGTTTCCGCTTCATCTGCAGCCTAATCTGGCTCTGTCTTTGTTTATACTTTCGGCTGCCGTTTCGCCTCAGTTCATGAGTTTAAAAACTTACAAAATCAAAAAAATAAATGTTCTGTTATCAATTGTTATACTTTTTGGCATAGTATCGGTTATCTTTAAAATAAATTCGAATCTCTCAGAGATTCTTTTCAAATACGGAAATACCGAATACGCCAAGCTTGATTATTATTATGATGCCGCTCAAAATAAAATTCCCCAGGCTATAGAAGAGGTTAATACCAATATTTCACAGTTAAAAAAGAAGTTACAGAGTTCAGTGCCAGGTTCGTCTGATTTCATAAAGACTTCGAATGAACTTAAAACAGCCCAGGCGCAGGTAGAAAAACTTGAAGCCATGAAGTCTGAGTACCTTAAAAACTCATATGCTGCTTACAGCTCTGCTATAGATTATTTTAATAAGTCGCTGGATTTTAACCCTAATTTTGGAAAATCTGCCTTCTATTTGGCTCAGATGCTCACAAAGTCTCCTTTCAGGTACCAAGACCTTACTTACGATACGCTCAATACTGCTTTTGAACTTTCAACACGTGAGTATAAGCATCTGGTTCCTTATTTTAAAGGAAATGTATCTCTTATGCCGTTTTCAACTTCAAATATCAGAAGTACTGTAAAGGATCTCTACGGAAAATCAGACTCGCAGGAGTATAAGGTAATTCTTGTATCCATACAAAGCATTTATGATGAGATAGATATGCTTAAAACTGCTTTTATATCGTTCAACGAGAAAAACTCGTATAAGCTTATACCTAAGCTATATTTTGAAGTGATCCGCCGTTATGAGCTTCTCAAAGGCTACTGTGACCAGAGTACTACGGAAATAATAGAAAATATGGAAAAAGCAGATCTGAATGAGTTTATGCATTGGTATGATAAAGCCATAGAAATCCTTCCCGGAGGATGGAACAGATTCCCCGAATGGGAACAGACCTACAGTGAGTATCTTTACTTTCTTACCCATATGACAGGAATATTCCCGCAAGAAGTTATTATGCCTAAAATTCTTGAGGTAATTGAAAAGGATGGAAAAGCCAACTACTACATGGCAAAAAAGGTTAGAGGTATACCGGATAGTTCTCTGACTGTCCTTGAAGAATTTTTAACTTCAATTCAGAATTCAGAGAATAAAAGTTCATTTATAGATGGTATAATATCCAATTACGGCCAGGTATACGATTTCTATAAACGAGCAATGGAAAATGGCGATTCCAAGTATCTCTCATATAAAGACAGAGTTGATTCGTTTTTATCAACTTATGAGTTTTTTCTCAGGAGAAAGTAAAAATTTATAAGGTTCTTTCGTTCTTGCTTGTGGTTTCTTTGGGACTTTTTATTATAACTTCCTACGTATATTATAAAATTACCTCTTTTGAAACAGGGGAAAACGATTCTTTGCTTGAGTTTTATACTTACCAGAACAATATAGCCGATGTTTCAAAGTATCTTAAAGCAGGAGTTCTTGAGCAGATTATAATAAATGATCTGATAATTAAACTTGAAAACGGGAGTATTATTATTCAAAGGAGGTAAGAGATGAAGAGGACGGCTATTATTGTCGACAGCGGATGTGACCCGAGTCCGGTTTTTATTGAAAAGTACAAATTGAATTTTATGGGAATGAAAATAGTCATTGACGAAAAAGATTATACAGACGGTGAAGATATTAAAAAAGATGACTTTTATAAAATAATAACCAAAGCCAAAGAATTTCACACCGCACATCCTTCGGTCGGCTACGTTGTAAAGAAGTATGAAGATATTGTCGCTCAGAAATACGATGAAATAATAGATATACACTTTTCTTCAAAAATGTCCGGTCTTATAAATACATGTCTGCTGGCAAAAAATATGGTTCCTGCAGCAAATGTAAAGATTATTGATACCGAGTCCGTTTCCATTGAATCTTTTTTGATCGCAGAAAAGGTCGTAGAGCTCATAAGAGAAAAGGGCTGGTCTTATGAACAGGTCATGGAGGTTCTTCCCGAAATAAAAGCTTCGGCTTTCATGCAGTTTAACGTTACAACACTGAATTATCTTGTGAAAAACGGACGTATAGGAAAGGCTGCCGGGCTTGCTGGGACTTTACTCAATATCAAGCCTATTCTTGGTGTCAATGACGGTTACATTGCTCCTATAGACAAAGTAAGAGGCATGTCAAAGGTTTATTCGGTTATAGTAGAAAACGCTATAAACTTTCTTAAAGACAGGCCATATAACAGCAAAGTCCTTATAACTTACGGTGGAGAAAATAATATAGAGCATATGAAGGAAACATACAACCTATTTCTTGAAAAGCAGAAAGAGATTAATCTTCCTTCCCACAGACTTATTGAAAGCAGAATATCGCCCACAATAATATGCCACAGCGGACCGGAAGTATTCGGTTTTGCCGTATACGGTGAAAAGGAGCCTATAGGGTTATAAGCATGAATGAAGAAACATTACTGAATTCATTTGAAGAAGTGCTGATTTTAAAAGAGAAGAATCTGAAAAAGTGGGAAGATATATTTCCCACTTTTTATTCATTGGTCAGAACAGGTATTTCTCAATTATCTTCAAATATAGATTTCATGAAGGATCTAAAATCAGTCATGGAATATGCTAAACCATTGGCTGAGCTTCCAGCTGAAAGAAAAGCTAAAAGGTTTTCTTCATTAAAGGAAGTTGTTTCGGAGATGAAAGAAAAGTATCTTATCGACAATACTATACAGCCTCCTGAGAAAAGCCTTTCCTTATATACTGACGTTAAATTCCTCAAAGGAGTAGGAGAGAAACGGGCAGGTCTGCTGAACAGCCTTGAGATAAGAAATATATACGACCTTTTTTATTTTGTTCCGCGTGAGTATGAAGACAGGCGTAATGTAAAAACAATCTTCAACTGTTCAAACAATGAGCCATGCGTTATAGTAGCCAAAGTTCTTCAACTGGAAGAGTCCAAGGTTAACAACAGTCTAAAAATACTTAACGTTGTCGTTTCTGATGACACAGGCATTCTTACTGTTTCTTTTTTCAATCAGGAGTATCTAAAGACCATGATGACCCAAGATTCATGGATTGCTTTTTTTGGTAAGACAGAGGAGTTCTATGGCCGTAAAATAATGAAATCTCCTGACTTTCATATTCTGGCTGATAAGAACTCTTATATAAAAATGATTCATCCTGTATATCCTTTAACCAAGGGACTTTCACAACAGATAGCCAAGAATATTCTTATGGAGGCTTTAAAGTACCTTTCCTTATGTGAAGAGTTCATTCCGGAAAGTATAATCGAAAAATACAATATTTTATCTATTACTTCCAGGATAAAAGGTGTTCACTTTCCTAAAACTTTTTATCATAGAGACAGAGCGCTTTTCTCGATGAAAGTTCAGGAGGCTGTTACTTTTGAAACAGCCGTACTTTTATCCAAAAACAACGCTAAAACAGGGTTTGTCGGAACTGCAAAAGTTTTTTCTGGTGAACTCAGTGAAAGATTTGTAAAATCACTTCCGTTTTCTCTTACATCAGCTCAAAAAAAAGCCTACTCAGATATACAGAATGATCTCAGAGATAAGCTTCCCATGAACAGACTCCTTCAGGGAGATGTCGGATCAGGAAAAACCGTTGTAGCTCAAATGGCAATGCTTGATACAGTACAAGCCGGTTTTCAAGTGGCAATGATGGTCCCCACATCAGTTCTGGCACGTCAGCACTATGCAAAGCTTACAGAAGAGTTCAGCGGACTTGATATAAATGTTTCACTTTTGCTTGGAGATACAAAAGACAGTGAAAAAAATGAAATAAAGAAAAATATAGAAACCGGCCAAGTTGATATACTTATCGGAACACATGCCCTTATCCAGGAAAATGTATCGTTTAAGAATCTTGGGCTAGCTGTAATTGATGAACAACACCGTTTTGGTGTAAACCAACGTTTATCTCTCATAAACAAAGGCATATCTCCGGATTTTCTGGTTATGACAGCAACGCCGATTCCTAGGACTCTTGCACTTACTGTTTATGGCGAGCTTGACATAAGCACGATAGATCAGATGCCAAAGGGCCGCAAAAATGTAATTACAAGAACTCTTGATGATTCAAAACGTAAAGAGATGTACTCTTTTGTCCGGGAAGAACTCAGCAATAATAATAAAGTTTTTTTTGTCTATCCTTTGATTGAAGAGTCAGAAAAGGTTGATCTTAAATCTGCACAGGAGATGTATTCATCGGAATTAAAAAACGAGTTTTCTGATTATGGCGTTGGCTTAATTCATGGAAAAATGTCATCTTTTGAAAAAAATGAGATCATGGAAAAGTTTTCCAAAGGAAGTATAAACGTACTGGTAAGCACTACGGTGATTGAAGTTGGAATAGATATTCCACAGGCAACCGTTATGGTTGTTGAACACGCAGAGAGATTCGGTTTATCACAGCTTCATCAGTTACGCGGAAGAGTTGGCAGAAGTAACCGTCAATCCTATTGCTTTTTAATCATATCAGACAACACCGGGGATGAAACTAAACAAAAAATAATTGAGTTTGCTTCTACTACCGACGGTTTCAAAGTGGCAGATATGGATCTGGCATGGAGAGGTCCGGGAAAGTTCTTTGATATTCAGCAGCACGGAATAGATGAATTTAAGTTTATTGATCTTTCACAGGATATCTTGCTTATATCTTCCATAAGAAACGATATATCTAATTTACTATCCGATGATCCCAATCTGCAGAAGTATCCGGACTTGAAAAAAGAGGTTTATGCAAAGTACGGAAAAAAGCTAAAACTAATAAAAGCTATATGAGGTGATTATTTTGGCTCTTAAAATAGAAACAGGATCACTTAGAGGTAAAAGTTTTTCCCCTGTGGATGACAAACGTACTCGATATACTACAGGACAGCTTAGAATGTCTATTATGAATATGTTTGATTTCAATGGAGCAATTATTTTTGATTTTTTCGGAGGTTCTGGCTCTTTTTCGTTTGAAGCTATCAGCAATGGAGCAGAGAGTTCTTATATTATAGATATTTCTAAAAAAGCTGTTTCAACTATAATAAGAAACGCTAAAACTATAGGGATAGATAATAAAATTACAGTTTTGAACATCGATTATTCCAAAGCTATAGAAAAATTTCTTTCTGAAAATACAACGGCTGACGTTATTTTTGCCGATCCCCCTTTTAACCTTGGATTTTGCAGTGAACTTTTACAGCATATAGACTCTAATCCTGATATACTTAACGACAACGGATTTATTCTACTTGAAAAATCTGACAAGGAAGAGATTAACTATTCCTGCAACTGCTTTATCCTTGAGCAAAAAAGAAACTATGGCGATATAGAACTTCTCATATACACCAAAAAAAACAGGCATGAATGAAGTGAACCCCTTTAGTTAGATTCTGTCTAACTAAAGGGGTTCACTTCAAATAACGTATGCCTGTAATTATTTTTATTATTTTACTTTTTTAAATCGAAATACTTTATAACCGAATCCGCTATTATTTCAGCAAAAAGCTTTGTGTACTTTGAGTTCTTAAAATTTTCCTCAACTACATTGTTACTTAAAAATTCAAGTTCAAAAAGTACAGCTGGACTTCTGGTATATGCCAGAACTGCAAACTCGGCCGGAGATACTCCTCTTGATTTTATACCCTTAAGCTTGAGATTACTTTCCAAAACCTCTCCGAACTTCTTACTAGCACTTATAGAGCTTTCTTTATCGTGAACCCAAGTTTCTATAAGCTGCTTATCTTTTTTCTGATCAAGATTTTCCCGCCAGGCTATCTTTCTTGCGTAGTCAGTTTTAGAAAAATCAAAGTAGTATACCTCACTTCCCCTCACAGTTCTATCATCTGGAAAAGAATTAAGGTGAACACTTATAAAAAGATCGGCTTCAAAATCATTTGACATCGTAGCCCTCTTATGAAGATCGATGTAAGTATCATCTTCTCTTATGAGCTTAACATCAATACTGTACTCCTTCAAAAGTTCTTTCGCCTTCTGAGCAACAGCCAGTGCAACATCTTTTTCATACAACTTCGAAAAACCTACAGTTCCCGGATCATATCCACCATGTCCGGCATCGATTACTACCACCGGCTCATCAACTTCTTCAAAAGTAAAATCAAGAACTATTCTCTTGTCTTCAATAATCTTATTCACTTGGGCTTTATAATTAAGAACTATCTTAACCCATACCTCTGTTTCCGAATAATGATAAGCCTTTATGTACTTTATCTTATCGTTAAACTCTTCATAATAAAATGTTTCCGGCACAGCTGCACCGAATATCTTTATAAGATAACCATAAGTGCTTACCAATGGTGAGATCTCTGATTCAGCATCTTCAGAAAGCTCAATAATAGTCCTTACAAGCGATTTTTGTATTATAGTTTTTATCGACTGAACTTTTGATAAAGATCTGTTAAAATAGATACCCTTTGAGCTTACTATAAGCTCAAGATCAAGTATTTTAGCAAGAAGCTGAGGAGAAAGAAAGATTGAACCGTCATAGAACCTTGCGTCAGTTTCCTGAATGTTGAACGATTCAAGATTATTTATTACACACATTCCACTCTTTGGAAAAAGAAAGACTTTCCATTTATCATGTTTTATAAGCACAAGAGCTTCGTTTTCGACATCAATAACTTTTCCAAACTTTCCGGCTACTTCTTTCAACTGTATATAAGTTATATCATTTTCAACCCTAACATTCTTCGGATCAAGTTCTCTCCATTGGACATATACCGGAAGGGCACTTAATGCTACAGTCGAAAAAAGAGTCAAAATCAAAAAAATAACTACTACCTTCAGATTCAGCCCTATGACTTTACTTTTCTCATACACCACATTCACCTTCTAATTATTTACCACCCATATAGGTTTTGAACTCTTCGGGTATGTAATCAAGATTATACGCATACTTTATATTGTCAAGATAAACTCCCGGATCATATGTTTTACCTTTAAGATCTTCAACCTGGAAGTGAAGATGAGGCCCGGTGGATATCCCTGTACTGCCTACTCTTCCTATAATCTCACCTTGCTTAACAGCATAGCCCTTTACAACGTTCATGGAGTTCAAATGTGCATACATATAGACTCTGGCTCCTGAAGATACTTTTACAAATTTTCCGTATCCGTCATCACATCCAACATCAATAACCATACCGTTTGAAGCTGATACAATAGGTGTTCCAGAAGGAGCTGCAATATCAATACCTGAATGGAACTTGGTTATACCGTCTATCGGATGTTTCCTGTAGCCATATTCGGAGGTTATATAACCTACAAGAGGCCATACAATATTGGATGCTTTATTAATACATGCTCCGACAAATTTGTATGGAATCTTTAATTCCTGTCCAGATCTTATTATCTGAGAGTTTTTTATGTTATTATACGTTGCCAAGAGATCCGGATGCGTAAAGTACTTCTGGGCGATCGTAGACAGATTATCACCGGCAACTACCTTATAAGAAAATGAATTTTCACTAGGTATAAAAAGCTTCTTCCCGACAATAAGATACTTACTTTCTGAAAGCGACTGATTGTAGTCCATCAGTACACCAAGCGATATTCCCGTGCTTTTAAGAATAGAATAAACAGTATCTCCACTCTTGATCTCATATGTGTATCCCGCAGCAGAAAAAGAAAGCATACAGGCACATATGATTATACTTAACAGAACTTTCCTGATCATCATCCACGCCCCTCTAGAATATCTGTAATTTTCTCAGAGATCTTATAGTTGGGAAGTATGTAGTCTGCGTAACCTTCTTCCACCACAGCCTTTGGCATCCCATAAACTACACATGTCTCCTGAGATTCAGCAATTACCTTTCCGCCATAATGCTTTATTTTGAAAGCTCCTTTTGCTCCGTCTCTGCCCATCCCCGTCAGAACAACACCGATTATATTGTTTTTATATATTTCTGCAGCTAAGTCAAATGTAAAATCAGCGGCAGGTCTTACATTATTAATCTTTTCAGAACCATCAAGAAAAAGTTTCACTCTTGGTCCGTCCTTCTTAACGCCCAGATGATAATTTCCAGGAGCTATATACACTGTGTTTTTTTCAAGAAGATCGCCTTCCTGAGCTTCTTTTACGGATACTTCTGAAATCTTATCCAGCCTATCCGCAAGTGATTTTGTAAATCCAGCGGGCATGTGCTGGACAACAATAACCGGAAGATTTATATTGGAAGGGAGATGGGGAATGACGGTATCCAATGATCTTGGTCCGCCTGTGGAAGAAGCGATGAGAAGAAGTTTATCTCCGACAGAACTTATAAAAGGCCTTGAAGGCTTTTTTATAGGAATCTGCTTCATTTCAAGGCTGTTTAAGCCTATCTTCATTACGTTTCGTATTTTTTCAACAAGCTCGGACTCGACCTGTCTGAATGTCCAGGAAGTACTGCCTGCTGGCTTCTGTATGAAATCCAGAGCCCCGTTTTCAAGGCATTCGATAGTTATTTCAGCATCTTTGGATGTCAAGGAGCTAACCATAATGACTCTGGTAGGAGTCTTTTTCATTATAACCTTAAGTGCTTCCAGTCCGTTCAATCGGGGCATTTCAACATCCAGTGTAATCACATCTGGTTTGATTTGACCAATTTTTTCGACAGCTTCCATGCCGTCTCTGGCCATCCCCACGACTCTCATATCTGTCTGCTTGTCAATTATATCTTTAATAACCATTCTCATAAACGCTGAATCATCTACAATAAGCACATTCGTCTGCGGCAATTTTTATTCTCCTCCTTTTGGAGATAACGCTTTTATTAACAAAATAAAAACAACCGCTACAATTATACCATACTTTGGATTAAATTTGAATAGTACCTTCCCAAAAATTGTTATTCCTGCAACAATAGAAAAAACTGCAGCTATAAGTACAACTGCAGCCGATATATCTTTAATTTTTCCTACAAGAGCATTATATTCCGGATAAAGCAAATCGAGCATCTTTTCGACCACTGTATTCAGGCCTTCCATCAAAAGTACCAGCATTACGGAAAACGACAGCCATAAAACTTCGTATTCGTTGATGTCCATAAATAAAGCTATAACCAGAACTATAAGCCCTATAAAAGTTTGTATCCTGAAATTTCTTTCCGACTTATGCAGAGAGGAAAGACCTTTAAAAGCAAACTTCAAACTTTGATTAAAACTTCTCAATTCATTCAAAACCCCTTACAAGTTTGGTTATCTTATCGTCAAGCTTAAGAGCATAAACCTTTTCAACAGAGTCATAACCAAGCTGGATTGCTTTGGTATCCAACTCATAAAAGGATGGTTTGACATTTTCTTTCATTGTTTCTATCAAAGTTTCAAAACTTATAATATTGGTGGTTTTGACCATTGCTCCCAATGCAACCATATTTGAAACACCGGTATTGTTAATCTTCTCATATGCAATTTTTGTGGCCTGTACCTCAACAATCTTCTTAGTGATTCTCCCAACAGCATCTTTTTTGAGATTGACATACTCCGAATCATAAAATAAGATTCCGTTGTTTTTTAGAAGCTTGGTATGTGAAGCGGCAACATCGTGCATAAGATACATAATGTTGAATGTTTCGGCAACCGGAAAATCTATAGGCTCTTTATCGAAAAGCACATCACAGAAAGAAAGTCCTCCTCTGACCTGGGCACCGTAGTGCTGTGTCTGTACAACCCAGTATCCTTCCTTTACAAGTGCTTCGGCAAGAATTATTCCCATGAGAATATTTCCCTGACCGCCCTGACCTGAAATCCTTATAGAAATAGGTATTGAAAGATTCATTGCTCTCCTCCTCTGCATTCTCTGTCTACCTCAAATGTACCCTGAAGATTCTGGTAGCTCTCAAGATATCCTGGTTTTTCTTCGTTGACAAACTCTCCGACCACTATTTTGCCGGTCAGCTCTTCCTTTGACATTTCCTTGGCCTTGGAAAGCTGAACTGAGTTGGTTTTGAAGAACTCCTGCATATCAGAAGGCTTAGACATTTTATTGTATCTTCCGAAGTATGTATGACAGTTTGAAATTATTTCCACAACAGACATTCCCTTGTGTGAAAGAGCAGTCTGTATATACTTTACTGTCTGCAGAAAGTGATAAACCGTTGACCTTGCAACATACGTTGCGCCTGCGGTAGTTGCAAGCTGAACAGGATCAAACTGGTATTCCATATTTCCATATGGTGCTGTTGAAGCTATACTTTTGTTTGGGGTTGTAGGCGAATACTGCCCGCCTGTCATGCCATATATTGAATTATTAAAAAGTATAATAGTAATATCCATGTTTCTTCTGCAAGCATGTATAAAATGGTTTCCGCCAATGGCTAACATATCACCATCACCACCCATTGCAACAACCTTCAAGTCAGGTCTTGCAAGCTTGACGCCTGTCGCAAAAGCAACCGCTCTCCCATGCAAAGTGTGCATTGTATTAAAATCAAGATATCCGGTTACCCTCGAAGAACATCCTATTCCCGAAACCACAGCTACCTTGTTCTTATCAAGCCCAAGATTTCCCGCTGCTTCCAAAAAAGCTTTTGTTATTATTCCATTTCCACAACCCGGGCACCATACTGTGGGAAGTGTGTTCTTTCTCAGATAATTAAAGTACTTGGTAGAAGACATCGACTTACACCTCCAGATTTATTATGCTTCTTCATTATTAACCAAGCAGATAGTTTCCACTCCTGTTTTGTTAAAAAAGAATTTGGTAAGCTCATCAGGATAAGGATTCTTAAAAATAACCTTCCTGATTCCTGAATTTATTATCAGCCTTGCGCATATCGAGCATGGTTGATGTGTAACATATATTATGGCATCTTTGGTTGAGATCCCGAACTTAGCCGCCTGCATGAGCGCATTCTGTTCGGCATGCAGCCCAAAACAAACCTCCTGATATTCACCGCTTTTTATTCCAAGAACATCTCTTATGCAGCCTATCTGATCACAGTGGGGAAAGTTTGATGGTGGCTGGTTATAGCCTGTGGCTAGTATTCTTTTCTCTCTTACTATGACAGCACCTACTTTTCGGTGCAGACAGCTGGAACGCTCGCTTACAAGAAACGCTACTCTCATAAAATAGCTATCCCAATCCTCTTTTGCAGAGGGTTCGGGAAGTTTGTAAAAATCTATTGATTCAAGATACGAATTGACTTCATTCTGTATGCCCATATAAATTGTCTCCTATTTCAAGTATTTTTTCAAACACGAAATTTGAGAAGTTAAGACCATTTTCGGTCAGCTTTAAACAATTATTGTTTACAATCAAATAAGGACGCAATTTGTTAAGAAATTCATAAATTGTACTATCGTATTTGTTTCCGAATATTTCTTTTAAGTGCGAAAGATCTACTCCCTGCAACAATCTCAGACCCATGAATATGGATTCAATAAACTCTTGGTCTTGGGAGTTCTCAGAATAAACAGAATAACAGTATTCTCCATTTAAAAAACTTTCTATATACGCTTTTACCGAATCAGTATTAACGTATCGAAGATTTTTCAAATGACCGCCGGCGCTTGCTCCAATCCCAAGATAAGAAAGATTTTGCCAGTACTTTTTATTATGAAGACAACTCTTACCGTTTTTTGCCCAACAAGATATTTCATATCTTTCGTAACCTTCCTGTTCTAAAAAAAGGTAGATTTCATCAAGCCAGTCACTTATCAAATCTTCATCAGGCATACTTACCAGTTTTGCGTCTATCATTCTCTTCAAAAGAGTATCATGAGAGTTATCATAAATATAATATGAAATATGGTCCGGCTTGTACTGTCTTATAAACGAAAGGTTATTACTGACACTCTCTGCTGTTTCTCCAGGAAGTCCGAGAATGAAATCAACGTTTATGTTCTCAAAATATTTACTGGCAAGTAAATAGCTTTCTAAAGCTTCTTCAGCGGTATGGATCCTTTTTACATTACCAAGTATTTTATTGTCAAGAGACTGAATACCCATAGAAACTCTGTTTATTCCAAGGTTATTATACAGTACACACTTTTCTTCTGTAAGACTGTCCGGGTTAACTTCTATTACGAATTCTTTTATATCAGTGATGAAGCTTCTTTTCACTTTTTGTACCAGCTCTTCAATAAAACGGATTTCTATAAATGACGGCGTCCCTCCGCCTATATACAACGTATCTATAAGTATGGTTTTATCGCTTCTCATTTGAATCTCATTATAAAGAGACAAAAAGTACTCCGTTATAACAGATGTATCCGTCACCGAGCAATAATCACAATAGCTGCATCTGCTCTTGCAGAAAGGAAGGTGTACGTATAATCCGGCACTTTTATAATCTGACAAAAAGCCCACCGCCATCTTTATTGAAAAAAAGAATTATGGGAAGCTTTATATTCCTGTTGATAAGGTATAATGAAAAAGGATTGCTGTGATCCATTCCGATTCTTACGCCTGCAGAGATATCCTGGTCAAAAATATTAAGTGGGATTGCAAACTCTACAGCGGGAAAAAATTTATCTTTGTAGAAACACGCCCCCATGGAAAAACCGTCAAGATAATACTTATCAAAAGACAGAAGTTCAACTCCGGAATAAAAACAGTTCAAAAGTCCGAAATCCAATATACCTTTTGCCGTGAAAGAGTCTGCCTGAAAAGTAACCGGAAGTTCAAAACCTCTCATCATCTTTATACTTACTTTCAAATTCGCAATTTCATTGTAGTAAATATTCTGAAAGGAAAAATTAAAAAAAGTAGGCAATGCACCCTGAACGAGTGAATATCCTATTTTTTCATAGTCAAACTTCCCGACATCCGTTCTTGTATAGGAAAAAGTATTTAAAAGACCAAAGATCGTATTTTCTACCCCGTACTCGTATCCCGTTGAGAAGTCACTACCAAAGGCAGGTATTTCAACATATGAAAGAAACACCCTTTCGCCTGTCTTTATTTTTATGGTTTTAAAAAACAGGTTTTGCTGGATATAGTATGGTTCATAATCGTAAAATCCTGCAAACACCTCTCCTCCTGATGGATAACTGTAACCTGCTCCTGTAAAGTATGAAAATACAGGAACATCTGTTTTTTTACCGAAGGCCGTGTCGTACTTTATCTCTGTTGCCCATAGGAAAAGATTTATGCTAAGTATGACAAAAAACAAAACTTTTTTTTTCATAGATTCCTCCCGAATTAACTGTCCAGAAGCTCTCTTACTGTCTGATTGACCTTTTCCGGATTAGCTTTACCTCTGGTTTCCTTCATAACCTGTCCAACAAAAAAGCCAAGCAGATTAACCTTTCCAGACTTGTATCTCTGATAAGCATCTGTATTTTCCTGAATTACTTTTTTAGCTGCGTTCGCTATCAGTTCATCATTGTCTATCTGTTCAAGACCTTTTTCTTTGACTATGAGCCCTGGCATTTTACCTGACTCCATCATCATGGGAAATACATCCTTGGCAATCTTGGTAGAGATTTTTGCAGAGTTTATAAGTTCTTCAAGCTCACCATAGTGAGAAGGTCCCACTTTTATGCTGCAAAGACTGTAGTCTTCGGTTTCATTAATATACTTCATCACTTCAGTCATTATCCAGTTGCTTGCAAACTTAGGATCCTTTACTGTTTTTGCACATTCTTCAAAATAAGAAGCTACTTCTCTTGAAGAACAGAGAACCTGAGCATCATATGCGGGCAACGAGTACTGCTTTATAAATCTTTCTGTTTTCTGCTGGGGCAGCTCAGGCATGCTTCTTCTTATATCCTGTACAAACTCTTCGCTGATTGAAAGCGGTGGTATATCAGGCTCTGGAAAGTACCTGTAATCTGCTTCGCCTTCCTTGGAACGCATTGAAAAAGTTTCACGCCGTGAGAGATTCCACCCCCTTGTTTCGGGAGCGATCTGCCCTCCATTTTTGAGAGTTTCTGTTATCCTTTGCTGTTCATACTCAAGCGCTTTTTCAACATACCTGAAAGAGTTTATATTTTTAATCTCCACCCTGTTGCTTCTCATACCTGTCTCATCATCGTATACAGATATGTTGGCATCACATCTTAGGGCTCCCTTTTCCATGTCTCCGGAAGAAATATCAGCATATCTGAGCATATCCCTGAGTTTTTCCATAAACATCCTTGCCTGTGCTGGAGTCTTCATATCCGGTTCAGTAACTATCTCCACAAGAGGTACTCCTGCTCTGTTATAATCGATAGCACTCTCTGATGATGTTGCAAGCTCCGAACCCTCATGAAACATCTTTCCGGTATCTTCCTCCATATGTATCCTTTTTATCCTTACATGCTCACCGTCTATTTCAATGTATCCGTTTTCACATATTGGCTTGAAGTACTGAGTTATCTGATAGCCTTTGGTCAAGTCAGGATAGAAATAGTTCTTCCTGTCAAAGTACGAAACCAGATTAATTTGGGCATTAAGGGCTATTCCGGCTCTGACAGCCAGAATCACCGATTGCCTGTTTAAAACAGGCAAAGCACCGGGCTGACCGGTGCATACCGGACAGATATTCGTATTAGGCTTATCCTCAAAGTACTCTGACGAACAACTACAGAAAGCTTTTGTCTTGGTAAGAAGCTGAGTATGTATTTCCAAGCCAATTATTGTTTTAAACATTACACTTCACCTCTTTTTCAAATGCATCTGCAACAGCTAACATTTCATCATCCATAAACCTTTTACCCATAAACTGCACGCCAAACGGAAGATTTCCTATCTTGCAGTATGGGACACTGATTGCCGGAAGTCCAGCTAGATTAGCAGGAATTGTAAACATATCAAGCAGATAGTACGAAAGTATTGAAAGCTTTTCTCCAACCTTGGGAGGGAGAGCTGGTGAAGTCGGCATAAAAAAGACATCACTGTCCTCAAATACCTTGTTTATTTTTTCGGTTATTACTCTTCTTACCTTTGAAGCTTTTGAAAAATAAGCATCGTAATAAGCTGATGACAGCGTGAAGGTTCCCATCATTATTCTTCTCTTTACTTCAGCCCCAAAACCATCCTGTCTTGTACTCATATAAGTATCGATCAGGTTATCTTTTTCATTTCTGAGTCCATATCTGACTCCATCAAACCTTGAAAGGTTGGATGAAGCCTCAGCTGGAGCTATTATATAATATACGCTCACGACATATTTAAGCTCAGGTATACTTACCGGAATAACAGTTGCTCCACATTTTTTCAAAAGTTCTAACGATGAACTGAAAGCTTCTTTTATTTCTTGGGGTATTTCCTGAGAAAAAACAATATCGGGAACTGCAACTCTCAAACCTTCGAGTTTTCTGCCAAACCTAGCAGTAAGATCTTTTTTATAATCAATACTTGTCGAATCCTTCTTATCCTTCCCTTTCATCATATCTACAACCTTAGCACTGTCATAAACACTTCTGGAGAGTACCCCTATCTGGTCGAGAGATGACCCAAAAGCAATCAGTCCATAGCGCGAGATCATACCGTATGAAGGTTTATAACCAACTATTCCGCAAAACGATGCCGGCTCTCTGATTGAACCACCTGTATCCGATCCGAGAGCAAAAGGAGCTATCCCAGCTGCAACACTGGCTGCAGAACCTCCACTACTTCCGCCGGATACCCTTTGGTGGTCATGCGGATTTCTTACCGGACCGTATATGGAATTTTCATTGGCACCACCCATGGCAAATTCATCCATATTGGTTTTGCCAATTATAGAAAAACCCTGATCCAAAAGTTTTTGAACAGCTGTGGCTGTATATGTGGAAACATGATTTTCAAGTATTTTTGAACAGCAAGAGGTTACCGTTCCTTCAACCTCCATATTATCCTTTACCAAAAACGGTATGCCATAGTACTTACCATCTTCACTGCCCTTAACAAGCTGCTTGCGTATAACCGCATTTATAAGCTTGTTCTTTTCCTCCAACGATTGAATGGACTCATCAATTATATTTTTGCCAACAAACTCATCAAGCATTTTACGCCTCCGTATTTTTATTTTCGGAAACCTGTTTTTCAGATATTATCTTTTCAATATCATCTGTTGTAGCATAATACCTCTTTGAACACCACTTACATTTTATTTCTGCTGTTTTCTGCTTTTGCATCTCTTTCAACTCGCCAACACCAAAAGCATTAAGCGCCTGAATAGACTTTTCTTTCGTGCATCCGCAGAAAAAACGGCAGTTGCTCTCTTTTATGTTCTGTGCCTTAGGAAAAAGTTTTAGTATCTTTTCCAGAGAATTTTTTTCTGCAATATAAGACGATATATTTTTCATTTTATAGACTATCTCTTCAATTTCAGATATTATACTATCCTGAAGATGCTGATCCAGAATCTGAATCATCATTCCTCCTGCTCCAGCTATACCTTGAGAATTTACCAAAACTCCAATATTAACTGCACACGGAACCTGTTCCGACTTGTTCATATAGTATGCAATATCCTGGGCAACTTCACCAGAAACAATCTTAATGCTTGATGTAACGGGGGTCTTAAGTCCCAAATCCCTTACAACATAAACAAATCCCTTGCCTATGCTTGAAGCCACATCTGCTTTTTCAAGAGCATTTCTCTTTATTTCCAGCTTGGAATTTTGTATATACCCACGTATATTAAGGTTAAAATCAGACTCGGCTGCCACTTCACCGGCAGGCCCGTCTCCTTTGAAAACAACGGCCACTTTCTCGTTCTCACTTATCCAGCTTCCAAGAAGAACCGATGCTGTACATACTCTGCCAAGCACTACGGCAGACTGCGGAGAAAGATCGTGAACAGCAGTTATATCTTGTACAAGATCCGTTGTGTCACAGCATACCAACCTTACTCTATAATCATATAAAGATGCACTTAATACCTTTCCCATCTTTTACCACCTTGTTGTAATCTTTTGGGAAGTACTCTGTGGAAGAACATTGTACTTCTTAAGTATCTCACGCCTGTCTTCTTTTATGTACACTCTTACTATCTGAATAAGATTGCTCTCCATAAAACGATAGGCAGGATATTTCTCATACATCTGGTCAAACCCCAGAATATCCCCGTTAGTGTCCTTAATATACACATCATTGGCTAAAAACTCCCTGGGATGTATCAAAGAGAGCTTATAAGGTGTATCGATCTTAAAAAGAGTCTCGAACTCTTCAAGTATTCTGGTTATCTCAGTCTTATCCTGAACGGGAATTTCCTGTGCAAGAAGATCCTTAAGCTTTTGCTTCATGGCATCCAGCATATTCTGCCCTACGGAATTATTTATAAGCGAAGGGTCAACCCCTGTAGTGGAAAAAGGAATCTCCATTATTACTTTCCATAGATCTCTTTTTTTAAGTCTTTGTATTACAGAATGTGCATAAGATAATTTTTCTGCATGACGTATAAGCTCTGGATCCATGAGCATGCCATAATTTTTCTTTTCAAAAAGCATCTGATAGAGTATCTCAATCTCATCCATTATCCTTGCATCAGTAAGCTCAACAAACTGCTGGGGATCTTCTACACGCTGTTTGAGGTTAAGAACCTCATAAGATGCTCTGAGAACCTCTTGGATCATTTGATCGGCTGCCCTTGAGGTTTTATGAAAATAAACGTTCTTATACATCATAAATCTTGCGAATAGCGAAGTATAAACATCATCTATAACTTTTATTGAGTAGCATATCTTATCTGAAGTTATACTGCTTCCTCTAATAAGCCTGTCAGTTGCCCCGGAACCAAAGTGCCTTGTTCCAGCAAAGTATGAATCTCTGAGAACAAAATCAAGCCTGTCGGCCCCAAGAGGTCCCTGAACAATGTTGAAATCAACACTTCCCGTATTTTCCCCTTCATAGACTTGTATAACCTTTTCAAATATCTCCTGAAGATTAGCATGAATATTATCTTCGTTCGTCTGTATTCCTAAAGTCAGTTCTATATCATGAATAAAATCATTTTTTATCCTTGGGTCACTAGAATTTTTATAAACCGATAAAGTATCTTCAAGAAGCTTGCCTCTTATTATTCTTGTCCTGAACTCATCATGACCGTCCTTGTATCCCATAGTTTTATAGACAGTATCGTCAAACTGATGCGAGTAAGGCCCGTGTCCTATATCGTGCATCAATCCGGCAAGTCTCAGCACCCTGAACTTTGAATAATCATACGGATAAAGATGCTGGGCATAAAGACCTGAAAGATGCATTACTCCAACAGAATGCCCAAATCTTGTATGAGTAGCACTGGGATAAACATACTCCGCCCCCACCAGTTGGCTTAGATACCTTAACCTCTGCATGTTGGGAGTATCAGATATTATTATCTCAAGAGGCGAAAGAAAAACTTCGGAATAAACCGGATCGCGCACTACCTTATAGTATAGTTCTTTCATATTATCATCTTCCCATCGAAGGTATTATAAAAAACCTGTACTTGATATTGCTTATCAAAAGCAAAACATAACAAAGAGCTATAAAGGCCACAAGAACATAAAAAACTACTTTCCATATAGTCCATGTGCGCTTGTTGAAGGTTACAGGTGTCAGCCATCCAAAAGTAAAGCCTGCGGCAAGACCTCCAATATGAGCAAAATTATTTACACTGGGAACTGTAAAGCCAAGAATAACGTTAATGATTATGACCGGAAGAAGTGCTGTTCCGGTAACTGGTTTGAGCATATTGGGCGTATCATGCCTGAAACCCTGCCCAAATAACAGCCCTATTAAACCAAAAATGGCTCCCGATGCACCTACCGAATATGCAGTAGGCATAAGAAACTGTGTCAAAAGATTGCCGACGAACCCGGATATAACATAAACAGAAAGGTACTTATACTTTCCGTATATCCTTTCAACCATATTTCCAAAGTAAAACAATGCATACATATTGAAGAACAAATGAAGAAACCCGCCGTGAACAAACATCGAGGTTATCGTTCTGAACCAGTCACCGCTCGCTACAATAATACCGTTCTGTGCCCCGAATCTGAGAAGGCTGGCTGCAGAATCATAAGCCCCAAAGCCCCCGAATATGAACATCATAACGAAAATCAAGAGATTGAGCATGATGATAAAAAAAGTTACCGTCTTCTGCAAATTAATCACCCCTTAAAGCATAGATGGCCGATGATGCCGCACCAAGAATACCGGCATTTTCAACCAGATCAGATGCATGAATAGTGTATGTGTTTTTAAAACTTACCATTATATATGCTTCCACTCTTTTCCTCAATGGAAGTATAAGAGCATCGCCGGCTTTGCTCATTCCACCGCCTATAATTATCTTTTCTGGATTAAAAATATGTATACAGCCTCCTATAAGCCTGGCAAGAACATCAACAGCCTTTTCAACTATCATCTGTGCCATATAGTCACCTTGCTGGGCTGCTGCAAACACATGCTTTGACTGAATGCTTTCTATACTACCTGCGATCTTTAAGACCAAAGATTCCGGAAACCTTTTTATGAGCTCCCTTGCAGTTCTAGCTACAGAGCTTGCTGATGCTATTGACTCAGCGCACCCTCTGTTGCCACAGCCGCACAAAGGTCCGTCTGGTTCAATTATAACATGACCGAGTTCCGTTCCGATACCGTCCTTTCCGGTAATTAAAATGCCGTGACTAACAACTCCGCCCCCTATACCTGTTCCCAAAGTTATACATACAAAGTCAGTAAGGCCGGTTGCATGCCCAAAATACCATTCTCCCAGAGCAAATGAATTGGCATCGTTCTCTACAAAAACCGGAAGATTCACTATGCTGCCTATCGCCTTGGATAGCTCGAAGTTTTTCCATTCAGGAAAATTAGGGGCAAATCTGACTACACCCTCATCCCTGTCTATTGAACCCGGAGAACCTATACCTATGGCATCTATCTTCACACCCTTGCTTATTGTGGAAATACCGTCTGATATATTTTTTACAACCTTTTCTGTTCCCTTTGAAACCTCGGTGGGAAGACTTATCTTTTTTTCTATTCCGTTTTCCTTATCCACAAGACCAATTTTTATCTCTGTTCCGCCTAGATCTACTCCAACGACTTTCATGGGACCACACTCCTTAGCATTTTATCATGTTATAATTTTAGTATTATTCTTAAAAAAGCTATATATGTTAATTATTATACATCATTTTTTCCGGAGGAAATTTATGAATCTTTCAGTAATACTTGCCGCAGGTAAAGGAAGCAGAACTGGACTGGATTTGCCGAAACAATTCTATCAGATAAATAATAAGACTATCCTAAGTTTATGTTTAGAGAAGTTTGAATACTCTGTACTGACAGATGGCTTTATTGTTGCCTGCCACCCTGATTACTACGAAAAGGCCATGGAGATCGCCGGTGCTTTTAAAAAATCAAGAGGAGTTGTATATGGAGGAAAGACAAGGCAGGAAAGCGTTTTCAACTCATTGAAGTATCTTAGTAAGACTTTTGTGGGCATTGATCTTGTGGCAGTTCATGACAGCGCAAGGCCTTTCATAACCTCACAGCAGATAGATGACCTTTTTTCCTTTGCTGCACAGAAAGGATCTGTTATTCCCGTTGAAGAAGAAAGTTATACCGTATCGCTGACTGAAAATGAAAGGATTGTAAAGTATCTGGACAGAAAACAGATATGCCGGCATCAGACACCGCAGATATTTGATTTTGAAAGACTTTTCAGTGCCTACGAAAAAAATGTGAACTGTTTAAAACACTTCACTGATGACGGTTCCATATACATGGCAGCAGGCAATGAGCTGTTTATAAAATACATTTCGTGTAACAATCTAAAAATAACTTCCATGCAGGATGTACTTTTTGCAGAGTATATGCTAGGGCATAAATTAAACGAGGAGGAAAAGAAATGATAAAAATAGGGGCCCATATGGCCATAACAAAAGGGTTTTCAAAGGTACCGGAAGATTCCTTTAACATCGGAGCCAACACTTTTCAGATATTCGTCCATTCACCTAGAGTGTGGGCGGTTACCCCTATAAAACCCAACGATGATGTCCAGTTCAAAGAAAATCTCAAAAAATACTGCATTGATCCACAGGATATTCTTGTACACAGCGGTTACCTTATAAATCTTGCTTCTCCCAAAGACGATATGTGGGAAAAATCCATAAATTCCATGATAAATGAAATGCAGCTATGCTCACAGTTAGGAATTAAATACTTCAATGTCCATCCCGGAAGCCATCTGGGTGAGGGAGAAGAGTTTGGAATAAACCGAATTGCAAAAGCACTTGATACTATATTTAAAAAAACATCTCCAGATACAACCGTCCTTTTGGAAAATACCGCACAGAAAGGTGGAAATATCGGATACAGCTTTGACCAGCTCGGAAAAATAATCAAAACCGTCCAAAATAACAGCCGTTTAGGAATAACCTACGATACATGCCATGGTTTTGATTCTTACTACGATATACGCACCAAAGACGGTGTGCGGAAACTAATCTCCGAAATAGATGACAGCATGGGTTTTGACAGGCTGAGAATGATACATTTAAACGACTCCAAGTTTGACCTGGGAGCAGGAAAAGACCGGCATGAGTTTATAGGAAAAGGCTTTATCGGTATAGAGGGATTCAGGACCTTTCTTTCCTTTGATGAAATCAGAAAGATACCGCTTTTATTGGAAACTCCTGGTAACGATGCCGACCATGCCAACGATATAATGACCGTGAAATCACTCCTCTGATCAAAGAATCATGAACTGTTCAAAACGGTGGCATGCCTTTCAGAACGTAATAAAGATAATCGGGTTTTCCGTTTTCATATACGGAGTAACCGGATTTTAATGCTTCTTCTATAACCTGCCTGTTTTCCGGTAAAACAAAGGTCATAGGTTCCATATAGTTTTCAGAAGTCTTGATAGCCAGCAGGCAGTCCATAAAAACATCTATTGCATCAAACGTATCCTCAATTGCTATAAAATACTGTTCCCCCGATTTGCTGACCACTATACCCTTGTGTCCGTTGATCTGTACAAAACTGTCTTCTTTTTTGTATTTCTGATAAAGCTCTTCTGTTGGACTCTGAAATACAAAGGCCAGCGGCACTAAATTATTTCTTTTCTTAAGATAGTCAAGCTCCATAAACTCATGCAGGCTTATATCCCATTTTTCTATGGTAAATGGAGGTTTGGTTTTAATTTTTTCTCCGCTTTTTGAAAGCATAACCTGTTCCTGTTCGAGTTTAAAGTTGTACTTCGACATGAGGGAAATACTCTCGACATTTGTTATATGTGTTGAGAAAGCTATCTTGTTAATTTTACCGCAAGCAAGATCTTTTTTGGCAATTTCAAGAACTTTTTCTGCCAAGATTACAGACAGCTTAAGCCCTCTATAATTTTTATGAACCCTCAGACCCTCAAGCCAGCCGGTATGATCATAAAGAATCGTATACTTATCTACTCCGACAACCTTTCCGTTTTTATCCGAATCACATACACATATGAACGCTCCGTTCTCATCATTTACCCAATCCTTGAAAATCCATGGAAGGTAGTCCGTACCTCCCCAAATATCTTTTGAAATATCAACTATATCATCATAATCGCTCATAAGCACTTTCCTTGTATAGAACATACTCTTTCCTCCATCTACTAATATTGACTGAATCTAAAGAACTGTGTTAAAATTTTTTTGTATTGCCTCATCTTAAAATAAGGCAGGTGAAAAACGGCGGATATACCTATTATACCGCCTGAAAGGTATGAAAAAAAATATTTCCCCACAAGAGAAAGATCAAAAGGTTCAACACATAACAGAATGTGCCGAAAAAATTTTTTATGAAAAAGGCTTTGAAGATACCTCCATGGATTATATAGCCATGAAGGCCGATGTAGCTAAGGGAACGCTGTATCTTTACTTCACAAGCAAAAAAGACCTGTACTATGCGGTAGTTCTCAGAGGACTTAAAAAACTCGAAGCGATGATAGTACAACACACTCAAAAATTTAAAACCGGTTTTGAAAAAACATACGAGATGGCACGTATGTATATAGAGTTTTTTTACAGTCATAGAGAGTACTACGAATTTATTGTCGAATATGAATCACACAGAGCCAAAGATGCAGAGGTTAATCCATTTGTACGCGCATGCTACAAAGAAAGCGGAAAGCTTTTTGATATACTTTGTGAGTATATTGCAAAGGGAAAAGAGGATAAAAGCATTAAAGAAAGCATCCTGCCACAAAAAGACTCACTTGTATTCTGGATACAGACAGTAGGTCTGCTTCAACAGCTTTATCTTAAAGAAAAGCTTTATAAAAATATGACAGATATAACTTCATCCGAGATAATAGAAAGACACATAGAAATGATTGCTTCCTTTCTCAAAAATGGCTCTGCAGGGCAGGAGGAATGATGAAAAAAATAAACGTTGCGATAGCCGGATACGGAATGGCTGTCAAAACATTTCATCTTCCGGTTCTATCCTGTATTGAAGAGATTGATGTAAAAAAACTTTACAGCCCGTCCATAAAAAACACAGATGGTCTATACAGCAGCATCGAAAAAACTGCGAATATAAACAGTCTGATGACCCCGGAAATAGATCTAATAGTTATTGCAACTCCTAATCATACCCACTATGAACTAGCCAAGCTGTTTCTCGAAAACGAAAAAAATGTTGTTGTTGAAAAACCATTTACCGTCACTTCTTCTCAGGCACAGGAGCTTGAAGAGCTTGCACTGAAAAAACACCTTCTTCTCTCTGTTCATCATAACAGGCGTTGGGACGGACCGTTCCTTACAGTTGAAAAAATAATAAAAAATAATACTATAGGTACAATTACCTATTTTGAAAGTCATTTTGACAGGTTCCGTCCACAGGTAAGAGACAGATGGAAGGAAAGCTCTATTCAGGGAGCAGGCATCTTATATGATCTGGGACCGCATCTTATAGACCAGGCACTCCATCTTTTCGGAATGCCGCAAAAGATCTATGCTGACATTCAGATGCAGAGAAAAGATTCCAAAAGTCCTGATTTTTTTGAAATAAAACTGTTTTACCCTCATATGAATGTTGTTCTTAAAGCCGGCATGCTTGTAAATTATCCTACACCCCACTTTTTATTATTTGCAGACAAGGGTACTTTCATAAAGTATGGATACGACACACAGGAGGCCCTTCTTAACAATGGTCTCACACCATGCACCGGCAAAGACTGGGGAAAAGACAAACCCGAGAATTACGGACTTATCCGTTACTTCGACGGAGATGAGGAGAAGATAGAAACTGTCGCAGGTTCATATACACAGTATTATAAAGACATATACATCTCTCTCATTACCGGCAAGGATCCACAGATTACAGCCAAGGACGGAAGAAATACCATATTTATTATAGAAAAAGCAATCATCAGTTCGCAGGAACAGCAAATACTGACCTTATAAAGGAGAGAATATGTCAACTACGCAGGAAGTACTTCAAAAATGCCTAAAAGACCTTAAAAGTCTAAATATATACAATACTCCTTACCTTACGGTTCATACATCTATGAAATCAATAAATGAAAAAAAACTTACACCTCAGATGCTCCTTGAATGCCTGCGGCAAAGCATATCCCCCTCGTCTCATCTCATAGTTCCAACCTTAAGCTATTTATCAACAGAAAATGCCGGAGATGTTTTTAATGTAAGAACTACCCCTTCGGATGTCGGACTGTTTACCGAAACGGTACGTAAACTCTTCCCTCAAAATCGTTCCCTGCATCCGACACATTCCGTATGTGTTTTCGGAAACAACTCCGAAAAAATGTGTCTGGATCATCTTAACGATTCAACTCCTGTAGGAAGATACTCTCCCTTATCAATAAACCTTCATAATGACGGCTTGATAATGATGATAGGCTGCGGCCCTGCTCCCAATACAACCATGCATGCGGTTGAAGAACTGGTTAATCCAGAGTATCTTTTTTTATCCGAAAAAAGATACTCTGTTATAGATATAAATCAAAAACAAACAGTAAAAGAGTATCGTCCACATGGATTTAAAACAGTCATACAGAGATATGACAGACTTATAAAACTGCTCAGCACGAATGATTACCTTCAGGGAGAACTTTTCTCTGCCAGAGTGCTGATCATTAAATGCTCCGCCATACTTAAAAAAGCTGTTCCGGCACTTGAACAAAATTCATATTTTTTTGTTGACAAACACCGTTAAGTTGTTATAAAAATATGTCCGTATAGATAAAAAATACTATAACTTTAAAAGCACAAAATTATTTATAAAAGTTCTTTTAAAATCTTTTAAACTGTTTTTCATTGCAGGAAAATCACAACTTATCCTGTTGCTTTTTTTTACCGTTATTCAAGGACTGGTTCCCATAATGATAGCCCAAAGTACCAGAACTATTCTCGACAGCCTGAACATTTTAAAAGACAGTTCGCTGACTTTTGCGGTTGTGATTTTAGTCATAACCTGGGGATTTTGGAATCTGATAAACTTCATTATAAATCCCTTATCATTACATATACAGGGAAACCTTACGGATAAACTTATTCTATCTTGTAATCTGAAGGCTCTTGAAACCATGCGCAGAATAAACGACCTTTCTACAATGGAAGAAAGCAGGTTCTTTGACGAACAACAGCTTTTGGAACAGGAGCTTGCATGGCGGCCGGTAAATCTCATAGTATTTACCTTCAGTTTTATCAGGGGATTTATCACTGTGCTATCAATGATGGTAAGTCTCATACCTTTTCATCCGCTTATCCCGGTATTGTTGCTTCTGTCGCTTATGCCTCAGGCGGTTCAGCTTTACCGGTTACAACAGGAAGCTTTTGAAAACATGGTCGAAAGAAATCCTCTTTCGCGAAAGATGCAGTATTGGAGCCATCTTCTCCTTGAACGTACAACCTTCAGGGAAGCAAAGCTATTCGGATATGAAAGCTATGCCATATCAAAGTACCAAAATCTTTTTTCGCAGATATATGAAAAATCTTCAGCAGACAGAAAGAAAAAGACCGTTTCTACCCTTATGTTCTTTATAATCGGTGCCGCAGGATCAACTGCTTGTTTTCTGTGGGTAATCTCCCAATTTCGGACTAATAATCTATCCATAGGAAGTATTAGCTTATTTTCAACCTATATAATCATAAGCTCACAGAGCTTTATAACCCTTATACAGGACGGAGCACTTTTATACGATACCTGCCTTTTTATGGATAAGTATTTTTCATTTATAGATCGCAAACCTGCTTTAAAAAACGGAAATATAAAGCTAAAGAGTATTTCCAGCATTGAATTTAGAAATGTTACTTTCTACTATCCCGGAGCAGAGCATTCTGCTTTAAAAAACTTAAGCTTTAAAATGGAGGGTAAAAACCAATATGCAATAGTGGGAGAAAACGGAAGTGGAAAAACGACCATTCTAAATCTTATATGCAGATTTTACGATCCGCAGGATGGACAGGTTCTTATAAACGGATACCCTTTGAGCTCTCTTGAAATAAACTCATACAGAAACCAGATTTCCATGATTTTTCAGGATTACGCAAGATACGAGCTTACCGTAAAGGAAAATATATCTATTTCGGACACTTCAAAAGAACCCGTAGTTCAAAAAATAAACGATTCCATTAAAAATTCTGGACTATATAACAAACTTTCGACCTTTGCCGATGGCATTGACCAGCAGCTAGGTAAAAAGTTTGAAAACGGAACCGAACTATCCGGTGGCGAATGGCAAAAAGTTGCTCTGGCAAGATCTTTATACAGAGACTGCTCCCTTTTTATTCTTGACGAACCCTCTTCTTCTATGGATGCCATAAGCCAAGCCGTTTTCTGGAAAAATATCTCCGAATATACTAAAAACAAGCTATCTGTTATGGTAACCCATAAAGTCAGCAGCCTGAAAAATACTAACTGCATTTTTGTATTAAAAAACGGCTCTATCGCCGAACAGGGAAGGTACAGCCAGCTGATAGAACAAAATGGTCTTTATTCCGGCTTGTCAAACGCCGAATCAATGGAAGGTGTAACTTCAGACCATACTGACATTTAGGTCAAGTATGAAAGCTATTTCACTCTCTGAAAATTGAATTTACAATTTCCGCAGCCTGTAGTGCATCTTTGGCATAGTAGTCAGCTCCGATCATGGACGCATACTCCTCATTCAGCACAGCTCCGCCGACTATGAACACAAACTCATCGGAGTTATTCTTTATATACTTTATAGTGCTTTCCATGTTTGAAACCGTGGTTGTCATAAGCGCGCTTAATCCTATGAGCCTGACTTTATTTTCAATGGCTGTTTTAAGTATATCCTGCTCAGAAACATCTTTCCCCATATCTATAACCTCATATCCGTGGTTTTCAAGTACAACTTTCACAATATTCTTGCCTATATCGTGTATATCTCCTCTGACTGTGGCAAGGAGTATTTTTTCTTTCCTTATGGTCTGTCCGCTAGCCTTCATATGCTCCTTAAGTATTTCAAATGCAGCTTTTACAGCCTCGGCAGTCTGCATAAGCTGCGGAAGAAAGAGCTCTGCCTTTTCGTACTTTTTTCCAACCGTTTGAAGAAGCGGCGAAATGATTTCATCTATAATCTGCATCGGTGTCCTTTTATTAAGCTCAGCAAGCGTAACCTCTTTAATTTTTTCCTTGAGTCCTTTTGAAAGCACATACTCAAGTGTAAATTGATTCCCATTATTATCCGTAAAAGTTTCAATCTTCTTCTGTGCGTACTTTTTTATATATTTCTCAGAATTTTTATCTTTGGCAGTCAAAACGTTAAAAGCATCATAAACACTCATCATTTCTGTATTGCCGGTATTAATTATTGCACAGTCTAAACCATAACTCATTGCCATTACAAAAAAGGTCTTGTTAAGAAGCTCTCTTGAGGGAAGTCCATACGAAACATTGCTCACTCCCAGTACTGTTTTTACATTTAGCTTTTGCTTAACCTCTCTTACAGCCTTAAGCGTTTCAATTATATTCTCCTGTTCGGCACTGGCTGTAAGAACCAGACAGTCGATCAGAATATTATTTTTAGATATGCCGTACTTTTGAGCTGTACTTACTATCTTTTGGGCAATCTCAACTCTTTTTCCAGAGGTTTTAGGTATTCCCTGTTCATCTAGAGTGAGCCCTATCACACAACAGCCATATTTTTTTACTATCGGAAATACTTTCTCCATAGACTCTGCTTTTCCGTTCACAGAATTAATTATGGCTTTTCCGTTATAAACCCTTACAGCATTTTCTAAGGTTTCATAGCTTGAACTGTCTATCTGAAGAGGAATATCGCAAACCTTCTGTATTTGTCTGATAATATGCGGTAAAACCGTCTTTTCGTCAATTCCCGGTAACCCTGCATTTACATCCAGTATCTCTGCCCCTTCTTCTTTCTGTTTTACAGCTTCGCTCAGAATATAACTATAATCTTTTTCTTCAAGAGCCCTTTTCAGCTTGGGCTTTCCTGTAGGATTTATTCTTTCACCTATAATAGTGAACCCATCATCAACAACTACTGTACGGCAGTAAGAAGAAATCATTGTAAATTCCTTAGGAACTGTTTTTTTGGGAACTTTATTCTTTACTTTTTCTGCCAGCTCCTTTATAAACCTTTCATCTGTTCCGCAGCAGCCTCCTACTATACGTACACCCATATCTACCATATCGCAGAGCCTTTGAGCAAAATATCCGGCAGTAATGTCATAAACCGTCTGCCCATTTCTTATTTTCGGAAGTCCTGCGTTAGGCTGAACTATAACCGGAACAGAAGAATACTCCAGAACTTTTTTTACATGATTATACATTTCATCCGGCCCCAGAGAACAGTTAAGGCCCAAAGCCTCAACTCCCAATCCTTGAAGAACATTCACCATAGTAAGTATATCTGTTCCTGTAAAGGTTCTTCCATCCTGTCCCAGAGTCATCGTGCATATTACAGACAGGTTAGAGTTCTCTTTTGCCGCAAGTATGGCTGCTTTAGCTTCATAAATATCTGATATGGTTTCAATTATTATAAGATCAACCTTAGCTTCTGTACCGGCTAAAACCTGTTCTTTGAAAAGCTCATAAGCCTGTTCAAAGCTCATCGGACCTGACGGTTCCATAAGCATACCCAAAGGACCGATGTCTAGAGCCACTTTTCTGCCCTGAGAGACCTTTTTTGCATTTGTCACTGCCGCTTGAATGACATCCTTCACACTGTATAAACTATTCAATAGCTTATTACTGTTTGCACCGAAAGTATTGGTTGTAATGATATCGCAGCCCGCATCAACATACTTTCCATGAATCTGCTGTATTATATCAGGGTCTGTTATATTGTAAAGCTCTGGTATTTTTGATCCTTTTAGTCCATACTTCTGAATCATCGTACCCATAGCACCATCAAAGACTATTATTTTATTATCTTCAAACATGCTTCCACCTCTTTCTTTATTTTAATCCAATAACAGCGGTAATAGATTTTTCAGGTATTAGCAGACAGCTTTCATTTACATATAGTCCTATGCTTTTTTTTGTTTGCAGGAGTTCGATTATTTCCTTCTGAACCTCAAGCCCAAGATCCCCATATCCCGGACTGAATGGAAAGGTACTTTGTAAAGCTCCGGCATCTTTTCTGATTTGAACGGCTGTACTAGACAGAACTTCTTCTACATAAACATTTGCACAGGCATTATATATAACAGCCTTACTCATATCAACATTCTGATAATAACTTATCTTCCTGTCGACAAGAGCACCAAGAGTCACAGCAACAACCGCACATTCCCTGCAGCCTGCCAGATGCCCTGCCAGATGTCCTGAATTGAAAACCACTGTTCCTTTTCCCATGGATACCCATTTATCCTTCAGTTCAAGGTCATAGATCCCGTAAATATTTCTTGGGACCGAATCCTTTACCAGCTCATCAAAAAGAGCCATCACCTGTTCGATAAAAGCTTCGGATTTTTCAATAGATGTGTATCCCAGATAACGCAAGACGTTTTGATATCTTTCCGTCATACTTCACCACTTTTTAAAGATTTTATGACAGTTTTTATGTTCTGGGTTATTTTTCTTGCTACCTGAGGTTTATTCATAACATAAAGATGAATCCCGTCAACACCTGAAGAGAGCAAATCTACTATCTGATCTGTAGCATATGCAACTCCGGCGTCGGTAAGCGCTTGTTTGTCACCCTGATACCTGTTCATTACTTTTATGAACTTTTCTGGAATGAAAGCTCCACACATTGAGGTTATTCTTTCGATCTGGTTTTTATTTGTTACCGGCATTATTCCAGCTTGAACAGGTATAACGATACTTCTGTTTTTTAACTTTGAAGCAAAATCATAATAAAAAGCATTATCAAAAAAAAGCTGAGTAATCAAAAAGTCAACTCCGCTGGATACCTTTTTTTCAAGGTAGTAAAGATCCAACGACTTATTCCTTGACTCAACATGTCCTTCAGGATAACATGCCCCGGCCAGGCAAAACTTATCCTTATACTCATCCCTTATAAACTGAATGAGCTCCTGAGCATATTTAAAATCATTAGCTTGAGCCTCTGCCGGTACATTATCTCCGCGAAGTGCAAGAATATTCTCTATATTATTATCATACATTCTTTCAACTTCTTTTCTTATATCGTCCTTACTGTTTCTTACCGCTGTTATATGCGCAAGCGGATCTATACCGTATTTATTCTTTATTATTGAGGCTATCTCTGCGGTGCGGATGCTCTGCCCTCCCGTTGCACCGTACGTAACGCTTATATAATCAGGCTTAAGATCGGCAAGCTCATCGATAGTCTTAAAAATACTGCTTAACGGACTGTCTTTCTGAGGCGGGAATATTTCAAATGAGATCAAAGGCCCTCCTAAAAATTTTTCCGATATTTTCATGCTTTTCCCTCCTAAACCAGTTTAATATTTCCTTTCATGCCGATCTTACTGCCAACGATAACCACTGCTCCATCCACACCTTTTATACTCATAGAAAATTCTATGGCCCTTTGAATATCCTCTTCGATCTTAACCATATTACATGCAGCGGTCGCAACACAATCCGCAAGCACAGGATCATGAGCTATTATCGTCGCCGCATCGGCTTTGCCATAGCTGAAAGAATGTCCAAGAGTTCCGGATGAGGTACACACTCCGCACTCTCCTGCCTGTATCTGTATATTTATCTTATCGCTGAAATACTTATTGATGGTGTGTATCTTTACTGTTCTGTTCTCAGCAGACTTTATATATATATCGCCGCCGTTTTCGATTATAAGCTCCCTACACTTAACTCCCAAAGAAGCGTAATACGCAACCGCCCCCGCCACACCTGCCATAGGCCCCACACCGGCAGTTGAAGATGCCTGCTGCATATGGCGTATTATACCAGGAGCATTTGCATCACACGCAAGCGGTTCATGAGAACTTAAGAAAACAGGGTTCGTTACTACGTAATTTTCAATTATTTTCCTGTACTTGCAAACATTTATAAATATATTTTCCTTTACGTTTATATCTGAAAAGACTCTTAGATCACTTTCATAAACTTTTACATCAAATGTTTCAAGTCCGTATGGATTCATTATTCTCCTGTAACTTCTTTCTTCAAACATCTTGACCAACTGCTCCTATAATTCTCAGAGGACAAGCCTTGAGGCACATCATACACCTTTGGCACTTTTCATAGTCATACTGCAGTACAAACTCGTTATCCATATATAGTGCACCATAACTGCACGCCGCTATACATACCCCACAGTCAACACATTTTGATTTATCTATCGTTATCTTCATTTTTACCATTCCTTTCAAGGGATTTTAGCGCCATATCCTTATCAAAATTTTTTACGGGTTGAGTTAGCATAAATCTACCTGATGCCACCATCTTCTTAAGAATTTGGGCAATCTCACGTGCCTTTCTCATGCTTGACAACGGCGATGACCTTATATTGTGACCGTTGATTTCAACCTTACCGGACATTAGCTCGGCATAACTTACTTTCTTTATTACCGGTCTGCTTCTTGATGGACATCCATAATCAATGATATTTGTATAGATATCCCGGTTAGAAACGCAAAGATATCTGAGCATATCTTCATCAAGAACAGGAATAGGTATTCCTATTCCCATAAACATGCTTACGCCGTACTTTTCAAAAACAGCCGGTTGAACGAACCTGCTGTCCATTTCTTTCAGATTTCCGGTAAGGGCAAGTGTACCTCCCGGACCGATGGGTACACCATTTCCGCCTCTGCAAACCGATGATTTGAACTGCGTTCCTGACCAGGATACATAACCGATGCTTCCCCCTATAAATATCCTGGTTCCTACTCCTATTGTCCTGTAATATGGATCGTTTATCAGAGGACTAAGCTCACCCGCTCCGCTGTAGGTGACATTCCCCATAAAAGGGTGAAGAATCCCCATGTAAGTATACAAAAGTTTCTCTGAACTGTTTACCGCTGCATTATAGTTTTGATATACATTTCTGGGATTGTATAAATACGCTTCATTTATACTGTCAATGTCAATAAATGTATCTATTTCTTTTTCAGGATAACAGTCTGTGCCATACGAATATGCCTTAAGATGTATCTTCTTCCTTTCTATCAGATCTCTTATAACATGAGCCCCTCCGTACTCCATCCCCTTGTCTTCTGAGTTCTGAGTAGCGCCCAGATAAGCATCCACAGCAGCAAGACCAGAATAAGACTCTACTCCGTTCAGATAAGTTTTTGTCATTCGTATGGGAGGATCAGAATGTCCAAAGTTAAGAAAAGCCCCACTCGAACACATTGGCCCAAAAGTTGCCGTTGTTACTACATCGACATACTCTGCGGTTTCTTTTACGCCTTTTTCCTGTACGATGTCTATTATCTCTTGAGCTGTTACAACCACAGCTTCCCCTCTTTGAATCTTTTTATTTATCTCTTCATAGTTTTTACTCATAAGCTCACCCCCTCATAGCGTTATTTATCGCTATGAAACCCTCATGTAGAAGATTTACCCCTTTTTCAGCATACTTTTCATCAACGATGCACGATATTTTTATCTCCGAGCAGCTTATCATCTCTATGCCTATGCCATTTTTCAAAAGAACTTTCATTACCTTTGAAGCAATTCCTGGAGTTGATTTTATACCTGTTCCTATAACAGAAAGCTTGCACTTGTTTTTTTCTACTTTGATCTCACAATTGCTAAGCCTGCTTTTAAGTCTTAAATAGAGCTCGTCTGTTTTATATGCCTCATCTTTGCTTATTGTAAAAGCAACACAGGTATATCCATCCAGAGCTATATCAGAGATTATGTCAATATTTATATTCAGCTCGTTTACAATATCAAAAACCTCGGTTATAGCAGCCGGAGAAGCGTTTTTCTGAGTTATCACTACCTTAGTTTCCTTTAAAGAATGCGAAACTGCCCTTATTACAGGTTCTTCCATAGTATTAACCTCCATACTTATAAGTGTTCCGGGATTATTTTGATCCTGAGCTTTAAACGATGATCTGACATAAATTTTCAAACCATATTTCATTCCTATCTCAACACTTCTTGAATTAAGCGCTTTCGTTCCGGATGCAGCCATTTCAAGCATTTCATCATATGTAACTCGATCCAAAAGTACAGCATCCTTGCAGATTCTCGGATCAGCCGTAAAAATCCCGTCCACATCCTTGCATATCTCAACATATTCAGCATTCAGCGCGGCTCCTATAGCAACGGCCGTAATATCTGAACCTCCACGGCCAAGAGTGGTAATCTCATTACAGTCATTAACTCCTTGAAATCCTGCTATAATAACAATTTCTCCTTTATCAAGATGCTGTATTATTTTCTCGGCATCAATTTTTTTTATTCTGGCTTTACTATATACATTATCTGTATGAATTCCACACTGATAGCCTAAAAGCGCCACAGCCTTCCTGCCTTTTTCATTTACGGCAACAGATAGAAGAGAAGAAGCTATCTGTTCGCCTGAAGATAAAAGCATATCCACATCTCTTTCATTGGGCATGCAGGAAAGTTTAAATACCTTTTCCAGAAACGTATCAGTAACTCCCGATTGTGCGGATACAACTACTACAACCTTATTACCGGTATCATGGAATTTTATAACTCTTTCAGCAACTTTTTTTATGGCATTTTCATCGGCGACTGACGATCCGCCGTACTTTTGAACAATGATACTCATAATCTTTCCTCCCGTTTTGATTAATCCGAAAGAACTATAAAAAAATACCCTTTCCTTTATGAAAGAGTAGTTTGATATATCTTATCTTTCATTTCGGATGAAATGCTGGATTTAGCACCACGCTGTTCGCAGGTTGCTGAAGGGTCAACAGGCCAGTCCCTCGCCTTCTCTTGATAAGTTTTATATTAAATTTTATTAATACTATCATACACTTACTTCTTTGTCAAATCCGCAGGCGTCATAAAAAAGTTTCTTATGGCTCTGGTATTTATGTAAAAAACTTTGTAATGCTCTCTAATATTGAACTTAATTTTTTTTGTTTTTTTTCTTTTTTTTATGCTCCGCGCTAAAGTACGCTTTATAAACTATATTGAGGGCTTTTTATATTTTTATTTAAAATTTGACTTCATAGCTCTTTTGAGATATAATTTCGTTATTGTTTTTGTTTAATCCTATTTAATTGGCTTTTTCTCCGCTATACTCCATAAATCTCTATTTTATTAAAAAATCTTTTTGTTTCATATTCTATTCTTTAAGGGAGGAGTTCCCATGGCCAAGAAAGAAGAAGTATTAAAGAAAATATCGGAAGAAGGAGTAAAGTTTATACGCCTTCAAGTAACCGATATCAACGGTACCCTGAAAAATGTTGAGATTCCTGCAGACGAGCTGGAAAACTCACTGAAAAACGGAACCATGTTCGATGGTTCATCAATTGAAGGCTTTGTAAGGATTGAAGAATCTGATATGATTCTCAAACCGGATATAGACACCTTCTGTATTCTTCCGTGGACAATGGAAAAGGAAAAGGTTGCCAGGTTCATCTGTGATGTTTATACTCCTGATGGAAAACCTTTCCCAGGTGACCCCAGAAGAATTTTGAGAAATGTAACTGAAGAACTTGCTAAGCACGGGTACACAGGCTTTGCTGGACCGGAGCCGGAATTTTTCCTCCTTCCCAGAGATGAAGCCACAAGAAAACCTAAGCTTGCCTTTATGGATGAAGGCGACTACTTTGACCTTCTGCCCATAGATCTTGGCGAAGAAACAAGAAAACAGATAGTGGTTTCCCTCGAAGAAATGGGATTGAACGTCGAAGCATCCCACCACGAAGCAGCCCCCTCGCAACATGAAATAGACTTCACCTACGCAGATATCCTCAAAACAGCAGACAATATACAGACTTTCAAACTGGTAGTAAAGACCATTGCCCTCTTAAGAGGCCTTCATGCCACCTTCATGCCTAAACCCTTCTTTGGAATCAACGGTTCCGGAATGCACGTACATATGAGCCTTTTCAGCAACGCAAGCAACATCTTCTTCTCCGAAAACTCTCCATACCAGATAAGCAATGAATTAAGATGGTTTGTCGGAGGAATATTTAATCACATTGATGCCATAACAGCCATTGCCAATCCTTCTGTCAACTCATACAAAAGACTTGTTCCTGGATATGAAGCCCCTGTAAATATAGCCTGGTCTGCATCAAACAGAACAGCTCTCGTCCGTGTACCGGCAAGCAGAGGAAAAGGTACAAGAGTTGAGTTCAGAAGTCCTGACGCTACTTCAAATCCATACTTGCTTCTTGCTGTTGTTTTCGCATGCGGTCTTGATGGAATTATAAACAAATGTGAACCACATGAATCCGTAAATGAGAATATTTATCTTATGACAGAAGAAAGAAAAAAAGAGCTTAACATCCGTCAGCTTCCACAGAATCTCCAGGAATCGATTGAAGCTTTGAAAAAAGATTCTTTCATTAAAGGTGTAATGGGAGAACATGTTTTTTCAAAGTTCATACAGCTCAAAGAGCAGGAACATCACTCATTCTCCTGCAGCGTTACCGATTGGGAAATTAAAAAGTACCTGCATCTTATATAAAAAATAAAAGGGCGGATTTCCGCCCTTTTATACATTTTCTACAATACCTGAAAGTTCTATTTTTTCTTCTTCGGTTAGGAGCTTGTCTATGTCCAGTATGATGATCATCTCGTTATTCAGCCTTGCAACTCCGCTTATGAATCTCGAATTTTTCAACCCGCCGATATCAGGAGTTTCTTCAAGCACATTTGCAGGAATAGACATTACTTCCTTGACTTCATCAACCATTGCTCCGATTTTCTTATTTTCCATCTTTATGACTATTACTTTTGACTTGGTTTTGTCAGCAAAATCTTTCATTTTGAATTTTTTTCTTAGATTAATAAGCGGAAGAACTTCACGTTTCCTGAAATTTATTATTCCTTCTACATAGTCAGCCGCCTGAGGAAGAACTGTGACTTCTTCATAATCGGCTACTGCATCTATCTTCATTATATCCAGTCCGTACTTTTCTTTGCCAAGATTGAAAGTAACTATCTTTACTTCCGTCATATTAATACCTCCCGGAAAATTAGATATTTTTCATAAGCTCTTTTCTAAAATAAATTATATCACATATTACTGCGTTACTGTAAAGAAATTAATTTACTTTTCTGTAAGTTTCCCAGGCATCTTGAAATTAGTAAAGTATCTGAAGCCTGTGAAAAATATTAATATCCCAAAAAGCACTCCCAAAGGAATCCCTCTTATCTGTGAGACAAGAAATCCTATACTTGCACCATTTATAATCCATGAGAAAAGATAGAATATCTTTTTTCCGCTTAAAAAGCCTATCGAGCTTATAAAGGCAGCAGTATTATAAAGTACAAAAAAAAGGCCAGAATTTATGTCCCTTATGGAACCTATAAGCGTGAGCACGGCAGAAAGAAAAAGTACAAGAGTCGTAAGTTTATCAAACTTTTTGTGTTTTAGGGTTATCAGTAGTATGGCTGCCAGAGGAACGAGCGAAATCCAGAAGTAAAGTTTTTCAACTGTGAAAAACCATCCGCCTGCAGCATTTAATGCAATAAAAATCAGCGAATAAAGCATTTTTTCCTCCTATTTTCCCAAAAGAACGTCATCAATCGTTCTTTCTTTGTCTTCTCTGTTTTTCCTTGCTTTAATTTTAATACCTTTTATATTAAGTTTGTTCATGATATATACGCTCAGAAAGTACTCAAAAAAGAGCCATGAGACATGATCTATTGGCAACAGGTAACGTTTGGGTTTCTTAAGTTCTTCCCATAACAGCTTTCTTCCAAGTATAGGAATGGTTCTGTCAAATATTGCTTCAAAAAAGGTTACTTTTGACCTGTCTACCAGATGCGCATAGGATATAGGATCAACCTTGAAAATAGGATGTATCTCTTCTGATTCAATAAGCTGAGTCAGACACATATTCCTTACCAAAGGCATCTGTTTTTCATAGATTCTATAAATTCTTTCTTTCTCCTCAATAAATGAAAGATTTTTTTTCTGTTGAATGTATCTTGAAGATCTCGTGGCAGGCGATTCATAAAGTATCTTCGGGAGATGCCCGCCTGCGGTCATTAAGATAAGTTCACCTATATCATCCCTCATGCTTGAAACTATCGTTCCCACCATTCCACCCAGACAGTAGCCTAACACACAGTTATTCTCAGCCCACATCTCTTTTTCCTTGAGAAAATCTATAGTGCTCATAACATCAACCACTGCGTGCTGCCAAAAATTATACATGACATTTATATCAGGATAAACATAGCCTCTGCCCGAGGTTGAATTATCATCAACTCTTGTATAATTTCCGGGAAGAATTAATATTGAAGCATCTATGCCGCTTGACGCAAGATGATTCCCCATCCAAAGCAGAAATTTTACATTAGAGCTTCCCAATCCATGGAGTATGAGTACTGATGCCATAGACTTCTCACGTGCCTGAAAATTATAGAGCTCTACTGTTTCCGTTCCGCGTGCAGGGGTTTTGTAAAGTGTGGGAAACCTTATATAGTTGCACTTGTATCCTGAGCCTTTGTATATATATCCTGAAATAAAATCAATCGGTTTTTTTTCATAAGAAAAATCAATCTTCATTTTTAATATGCTCCTTCATAAAGTTAACCGTGTCTCTTATAATCTTAAGAGTATCTATATCCTTAAGCTCAAATTCGAAGGTATGTCCGCCGTGTCTGTGAATAATCAGTTCGCTGTCAACTTTATAATTCAAAAGACTTTCATACATATCATATGATGATTTTACTGGAACGGTTTTATCTTCTTTTCCATGTACCAAAAGAACGGGAACCATACGTTCACTTATCCATTTAATCGGAGAGTACATGGCGTACTCGTTGGGCAGCTTTTTCGGAGTGCCTTTTAGAGTAGTTCTGGTAGCAATTTTTGCAAAAACAGAATCGGTTACGCTGAATACCTCCTGAAGATCAGAAGGAGCATAATAGGCGACAATGGCTCTTACTCCCTTCATGGCATTGAAATCCCTGACAAAAGTATTATAGGCAGCATATAACAAAGACATATGACCGCCCGCCGAAAGTCCCATAAGAAAAATGTTTTCATCATCAAATCCGAGTCGTTGTGAATGCTCTCTTATATATTTCAAACCATCGTCATAATCCGAAAGTATATCAAACATGGTACTTTTGAACCCATATCTATAATCTATCGAAACTGCTGCAAAGCCTCTGCTTGCAAGATACCGACACCATGAAACATTATTTGGTTGATTCCTGAATCCGGCAATCCATCCTCCGCCGTGTGCGAAGAATACCACAGGATATTTTTTCCTTGTTTCAAGCGGATACCATATATCTAATTTGAGTTTATCTTTCTTTTCCTGTTTATAAACATAAGTATATGGTCCGTCATACTCGTCAGTCTGCAACGGAAGACGGCTGGTCAGCACTTTTATTATAAAAAGAACCACCAGTGTAATAAAACTATAGATTAATATTATACCATTAAATATTATACTTAATATGAATACACCTATAAGGATTATTCTGGCTATTACAAACTTAAACTTAACCAAAAAGTACTTTCGTGCATTACTGCTTATTATTTTTAATTTTTCCATTATCCACCTTTCCTTGGTTTTACATTTATTATACCCCAGCAAAGCAAAAAAATACTAAGTTTTCCAGATAATTATTTTAAATACCTAGTTAGATTATGATAAAATTTTACGGGAGGTGATTTTATGGATAGGCTTCTTATTTATTACGGATTTCCTTCTTCCGTAAATCATGCCGATAGTATCCTTCGGGCAACGGAGTATTTTTCTTCATACGATACAGTAGTTTTTGCAGGCTCGAGAAAAAATTTCAAAAGCATAGAGTTTGCAGAACATATAGATCATAAAAATAGTGAAGCCATAATAAAAAATCTTAAAAATAATACCTTCGGTTATGTTGCTTGCGGAAACCGCGATGGGGTAGATTCATGCTGGACAAACTCCGAAATCAAAGATCTTTGCATAAGATGGAAAAATATGGGTATAAAAGGGATTTTTCTAGATGAGCTAGGATACGACTTTAATAACTTTAAAAGCAGGAAAACCGATATTTTAAATATTGTACGTAATCTTTCTCTTAGTGTTTTTACAAACTGCTGGAGTCCGGAAGAACTTTTTGATGACTCTCCTGATCTTTTTACAAAAAATGACTATTATCTCCTTGAATCACTTTTTTTCTTTGCTAATGGAGAAATAACAGAGTTTCAGTCTTTCAAAGATTCTTTTCAAAGGCTCTCAACTGCTCAGCAGTACCGCAATGCTTTAGGTTTCAAGCTGGCATGTGCCAACTCCTTCGGAAAAGACTATAACCTAATTGGAGCTGGTTTTATGGATTTCACTATTTCCGCAGCCGATTTCTTTTCCCTTGATGCTCTTTCCATAACAAAGGGTAAC
>Ga0208040_1000596_pt1 | contig 41350 bp, 40 predicted proteins | sample AD_UKC083_MetaG_FD_184431 | JGI IMG/M metagenome (GOLD analysis project Ga0208040, IMG submission 184431) | Active sludge microbial communities of municipal wastewater-treating anaerobic digesters from USA - AD_UKC083_MetaG (SPAdes) (version 2) | ecosystem: Engineered > Bioreactor > Anaerobic >...
ATGAAAACAATCAGGCAGTAAAATTTTATAATAAAAATGGCTTTACCGAAATAGCACGCCGGAAAAACTACTACGGAAATGAAAATGCTATAATAATGAAAGCAACGGTAAATAATGAAAATAATAAAAGCTGAATATATAAAAAGCGCAACAGATCCGAAAGACTATCCCAGAATCAGCCTTCCCCACTTTGCATTCATAGGAAGATCGAACTGCGGAAAATCTTCATTAATTAACATGCTCGTAAACCGCAAAGACCTTGTACGTGTCGGAAACAAACCCGGAATGACACAGAAAATCAATTTCTTTAACATAAATGACGAAATGGTGATGGTAGATCTGCCCGGTTACGGATTCGCCAAAGTTCCCCTAAAGCTTAAAGAGGAATTTGCAGTCATGATTGAAAAATTTATTACCGAATCCGATAATCTCAAAGCGATATTTCTGCTGGTTGACTCAAGAAGAAAGCCGGGGGAAGAAGAACGCCGCATTATAACCAAACTTTCAGAACTCAATATACCTACGGCTATAATCGCTACTAAATCAGACAAGCTCAAAAAGCCCGAACAGAAGAAATCGCTTGAGACTATAGCTGAAGCTCTTGAAATCGACATAAAGGATATTTTTCTATCATCATCAACTAATAAAAACGGAAGACGCGAAATTCTTCAAACTATAAAGGAACTGACTTCCGCATAAACTTAAGGAAATGAAGGCGGTCTATCATGAAGTTAGCTGTAATTTCAGACACTCATATCGGAGACCCTGAATCAACACTCGTAAAACTGGATAAGTCAAGAAATCCCGTTGACGGTTGCAATTTATCATGCCTGATCGAAGCTCTGGGTAAAGACAACGATTATCTGATCTTTCTCGGAGATATAATGGATTTTGCCGTAAATGATTACGGCGATGTTTACCGCATGGGAGCATACTTTTTTACCCGTCTTAGAAATGAAAAAATTGCTAAAAGATTTGTTTATATTCCTGGAAATCACGACTACAACATCTGGGACACGATCGAATATCAGTCAAACGTCATCAATCAGCTAAGTTCAAATCAAAATGTCAGACCTTTTAAAATGTCAGTTCCGCTTTTTATTGACGACAGAACAGGAGTAAATTTTCAAGATAGAATAAAACTCGCAGGAGTACGTAAACGTTCTTCGGAAGAACCTTATGGCGGAATGTTTTTGGACTATCTCATTGCGGAGAATATCCCCGGCACTCCAGGGTACATTCCTTTTATAATCGCATTTCCGAACGTATATCTTTTCACCGACGATGAAAGCGTTATAATGACTCATGGGCAATATCTCGAATCATACTGGTCAATGACTGCGGAAGTTTTCCGTATAATTAAAGACATCCAGCATCCGTTTTGCATGAAGGATTATGTAGCAGTAAATTTTCCGCTTTGCCAGCTCGGCTCAACCGGCATTGGACAGGCCGGACCTTTTACGGCAACGATTCTTGAAACGCAGAAAGACATCACAAGCGGAAAATGCGTTTTAATAAGAAAATACATCCTGGAAATGCTTGAGTATCTCGTTCCGCATAAGCTTCCGAAATTTATCAGAAAAATAATATATAACGCTATAGCGGATTCGGCAGTTAAAAGACTGAGAAGAATCAGAAATTCGGATTACATTTCGGATCTGACATCAAAAAAAGACGCTGACACAATAAAACGATTCAATGATTACATAGATTCATCAATTGAAGAGCTTCGTCTCTTTGAAACTGATTTCAATAAGGCTTCTGCTCCGTCAGCACCGGAAACTTTTCTTTTCGGACACACTCATGTTCCCGTAAATTCATCAGACAATAAAACACACGAATACAACGGAAAGAGAATAAAACTTTTAAATTCAGGCGGATGGCTTGAGATTCACGGGGAAACAGAAGTTGCATCCGGCGGAGAAGTTTTTATTTATGAAAGCGGAAAAAGATTCACATCAAAACGAATCAACGTAAATAAATAAACGCGATCATATACTTTTTTAAAACTTGTCCAGAACAGATAAAGTAACTTCCTGTATCTTTTTTCTTTCAACCAAAACGGAAAGAATATCACCCGGAAGAATAACAGTTTTGCCTGAAGGTGTGATATTTGTGTTATGCCTGTTGATCATTGTAATAGTTGTGCCGACCGGAAGATTAAGTCAAATTGGATTTTTTATTCTTATAAATGGCTGAACGAACAGAAAAGAAGTAAAGCAAACAATATAGATATTAAACTTAAAATTAAATAGAGTGCATTTAAAGCGGCAATAATACATAGAGGAATCCGTTCGGATGAAGTATATTTCTTTTTAATCAAAGTTCTTATCGAAATTATAAAAGAAACACATGACGAAATCATTCCCGTAACATAAAGAATGAATCCTGCAAAAAAACTTAAATCTCCGCCTTTTGCTATAAGAAGAATTATCACAGCCAAAAGCGCAAACAGAGAATAAATCAAAAAATATTTTGCCAAACGAAGTCCGGATGCAATCATTTAATTTCTCCTTTTGATACATAATACCGCGTATTATAGCATAATGATACTAAAACTGAAATCATAAAGCAAGATTCAATCAAGCTTTACACAAAATCTTATCAGTTTATGCCTGCTTGCGAATATTCATTCTTTAATTTTGCGTACATATAAGCATCATGATATTTTCCGTTATTATAAATTCTACCGGCAAGCAGCCCTTCTCTCTTATAATTGCATTTTTCCGCAACTCTTATGCTTCCTTTATTTTCAGGCATCATCACAATTTCAATGCGCTCAAGATTGAGTTCATTAAATCCGATTTTTTCAATAAGCTTAACCGCGTTAGAAGCGATTCCCTTGTTCCAGAAGTTTTCATCGATAAAATATCCGATTTCACCGATATGCGTAGAATGCTGATTGATTTTAATTCCAATCGCACCGGCGATTTTTTTATCATATATTATAGTATAATTATATTCAAAGTTCTTCTTTCTGCTTTTTAAATTCTGCGATAAATATTTTCTTTCTTCTTCGATTGAAGGTCTGATTGAGAAATAAATAAAATTATCATTATTTAGAATTTCGCAAAATCTTTCAGCATCGCCGACCTGCTGGAATCTAATTGTTGTTTTATTCATAATATTGCCTTTTAAAATCAATAACATACTAACGCAGATTAAACAGCTCATCAATCCATGCAATTGCAAGTTTGCGGAATTCCACATAAGTCAGTTCATCCGGAGTTCTATTATGAAAGGCGCACATCTCCGGCAGATCAGAAATAAAACGGTCATAATCTTTCAGCACGGTTCTGCCGCCCGCGAGATTTAGTTTGGTATAATGAGCCAGCCAGTCACGAACGAGTTTTATTAGAGTCTGTTTTGATTCATTATGATAACTGATATCCTGACCGCTGATATCGGAAATAAACTGCTGGTAGCGGTAAGGTGTTTTATCCAAAATCAAACATGCTTTTTTATTGTCTGGTTTTGAACCGAAGTATCTAGCTCCGAGAAATAATCCAAGCTCAAAAGGCATATTGAACCGAGGCAGTGAATTTTTATTCAGCCCGGTACATGATATATCATGGATACCGTACTTGCATTCTTTGATTATATTATTTATTTTTCTGATACGGATCTCTCCGGAGTCATATGCTTCCTTCGCGCATCTCGGGAAAAAACCGCAATAAGCGATTGTAAAGGTAATGGCGTTCAAAAATTCCTGATAGGTTTCGTCAAACGGAGCATTGATAAAAACACTATGATCGTAATTATTGCTCATAATTTATGATACTCATTTGACTTTTGACGGCATAGCGCAATCAGCCGCTTTTTTTATTTTTGCGGATGCTTTGGCATTTTGCAATACTTTTGACGCAGCTTTTGCCGCGCTTAAGGAAGTAACCTTCCTAGGCAAATCACTGCGGGACAAAGATCCATCAGTTGATCTTTTTTTAGCGGATTTATCTGAAACCTTTGATGCAGAGGATTCGGTTTTATTTACTGTCTTCATCTCTTTAGTAACCACATTAAATATCCTTTCATATAATTGAAATATATCTGACTGAATTTTAATGTCAATTGAAAATGAAGTTCATAAAGATTTTTAAACAAGGTTTCGCCTTATAAATTCTTTCCACGAGAATCGGGTTACTTTCAAAGGGCGTTCCACGCCCTTCATCCGGTAGCTGCATGGTGTCATGCAATACACAAAAGGTGTTTCACACCTTTAAATCCGTTTGTCCATTTCTTTTGCGTCGCCCAAAAGAAATGGACGAAAGAAAAGGGCGCCGCTGCGCGGTGCTTTTCGGGCGAATTCCTCGCACCGGCTTTGCCGGATGCTGCGGTCGCCCGAGTTGTGTCCGACTACGTCGGACGTTTTTGTTTTTTTTATTTCATTCTTCTTTATTCGAAGTGCTTTCGCACTTTGGGTCATTTATTTAAGGCATCGCTTTGCAGGGTTCATTCCTGTGCCGTCCGGCAGTTTGTAAGGCAAACCCATACCGTTCATTCTTTACGGCAAATTCCATCCATGGGTTGGACCGGACAAATAGATTCGGAAAACTCCTAATCAGGAATTAGATCACAAAAACGGAATCTGTTATCTCTCAGAACTTTTTCTCCGACGGAAAAGCTTATATCTTTTTTAAATATCGGTCCCGAATATACGAACGAATGATACTCTCCGTTCTCGCCGCATATATCAGCATCATTCGGGAATTCAGAAATGAACTGTTCATCTATGATCCTTCCCGCGAAATCACCATCAATAACGGAAGTATCAACGCATGTAAGAATTGTTCTGAAACCGAGATTCACGCAGCAGGAAACAATTTCAGTCGTGTCTTTTTTCCATAAAGGAAACACTGCTTCCATATCCAGCAAAGACAGTTTTTCTTCCCTGTATTTTTTAAGATCTTCGAGAAAAATATCCCCGAAAACAACTTTGGAAATACCATTGGCGCGGTACTTATCCAGCACTGCCCTCATACCGGCTTCGTATTCTTCATTTGAAGATCCTGACGGAACCAATACTTTTTCAAGAGGCAACCCGAGACTTTCAGCCTGTCGTTCCAGAAGAACAGTTCTTACCCCGTGCATGCTTATTCTGTCAAACTGGGAAGAGACAGTCGTCAGGAGCGCACTGACCTGGTATTTTTTCTGATTAAGTATTTCATAAAGAGCCATTGAACTGTCCTTGCCGCCGCTCCATGAAAAGATTACATTTTCTATGGATTCATTCATAATCACCCGCCATTGATTTTAATAACATTTTAACAAAAACATACTCTATGCTCTTGTGCTTATTTTTTCACCTGCCAGCCAGATGAATAGAATGCTTAAACGCTGAAATATTTCCGCTTGTCCAGAAATCACGATGCATTTCAAGCATCATGTCATTTGCAATCGGGCCTTCAACAATAATGTCCGAATCATCAGCTTCGGCGATACTGCGTGCCGGCATAAATTTCCCCCAACCTCTGACAGCTTCAACCTGCTCCTGTGAAATGAAATAAGAAACCTTCGCGATGCCAGACCAGATGCATGCGCCGATGCACATCGGACAAGGTTCATTAGAAGAAATCAAATGCGATTCTTTGAGGATTGCAGAACCGTGATTCTTAATAGCCGACTGGATGGCCGACATCTCGGCATGTTCGAGAGGATTGCCCGAAGAGCGCGAAACATTATGGCACGCTGAAATTATATTATCTCCGGCAATAATAACTGCCGCGAACGGAGGATTACCCGAAGCGACAGCCGATTGCTGAAGATTTATTAAGGTAGAAATAATTTCATTAGAGATCATGGAACGGCTCCTGAGTAAATTACTCAAAACTTTTATTATAGTTCATGTCAACAATATAAGGCTGACGCCTTTGGAATCCTTTCCCGAGAGTCGGGTTACAATCAAAGACTTCGATGATTCCGAGTGTCGGAGTACACTCAAAGGCTTCGCCTTTGGAATCTGTTTTTCTGCATGGATCATACAATAATTTTCAAAGGGCGTTCCACGCCCTTTGCCCGGTTTTCGCATGGTGTCATGCAATACACAAAAGGTGTTTCACACCTTTAAATCCGGTTTCGCATGGTCTCATGCAGAAGATCAAAGGGGCGAAAGTCTCAGTCGCCGACTCTCGCCCCTTTGCAACCCCCTCACGCTCTTTGTCGGGCGAATTCCTCGCACCGGCTTTGCCGGATGCTGCGGTCGCCCGAGTTGAGTCCGACTTCGTCGGACGTTTTAAATTCTTTTTTCTCTCATTCTTCTTTATTCGAAGTGCTTTCGCACTTTGGATCTTTCCTGATTCTGCTTCAAGCATTAACCGCATATCCTATGGTGTGGCAGGAGGGTTTTTCCTGTTTGCCACTTGCATGTATATGATCCATTAAAATTATAATTTTTATGACAATTACGATTTCCAATTATTTGTCCATAATTTCGTATTTGGATTAATACCCACCTCAAAATGGTATTACGAAATTATGCGAATCAACATTTTTAATGATCAAACGTATTCATCTAATTGATATTTGACAAAAGATATAATATCAGATTTGTTAGCAATTCAGTGGAATTATAAAGGAGTTGTTAAGAAGAAATTATTACTTTTACCGTCTTTACTTTTTTTTTGCACAAGCATTTTAATTTCCGGAACTAAAGTTAATCCGATATCAAAAGACGATCAAATATATTCTAATGTATTTATAGACAGAAATGATGATGACTTTGTTTTTTTCCTGTGCCGGATAAGAAACAATAAAATGGATTTATTTAAAGTTTACAATGTAAACTCGGGACCCATAAAGCATTTCAGTACAATTAATAATTATTCCTCTGAAAATCTGGTTCAATTACATTATAGCGCTGGGCAGATATTATTTTGGTCAAATCCAAAGGATATTCCTTCAAATCAATCGGCGATAAAATTTGGGAAAAATAAAAAAATAATTTATCAAGGGGCAGTTTGCGGGTTTCAACCGTCGATCGACAACAAAAACGTCGTTATTATTACCGAGAGTTCTACTGAAAGCGGAACAATAAGTATAGTCTCTACTTCAAATTCAAAGTTAATAAAGAAGTATACCTTTAACAGCAATATTTCTATTCTGAAAATGTCTTCAACTAAAATTGCCTTGATGTATACTCCTTCACAGCTCACATGTAATACAATTAAAATTGTCGATACAGCAGATGATTCAATTAGAGATATCTCAATTCCGGAGCTGCTTGTCAATGAGTCAAAAATTGAAATTGATGATGATTTTACTCACTTATTCTTCATTGAATTAAATAATAATGATAAACAAACAGCTGTTTTAAAATTACTTAATCTGGAAACAAATGAGTCCCGAGTAATAGCACACATCGAAGAAGGTTCCAGTTATTATATTCGTGACAAAAAAACAATTGGAATTATTAATAATCAAATGGAATTAGAAATAATTAAATTTAATCCATAGAACATTACAAAATATTGGCGAAATTTATTAGCTTTATACTTGCTGTATTTTCTAATTGAATTTCTAATGCAAGCATAGCTCTTTTACTTCAGATTCAATTTCCTTTCTGTAATTTTATGTTTTAAACTATTTTAATATCAAGAAGGAGTATTATTCACATCATGAATAATGAATATACAGAAGCAATCGTCATCTATATTGATCTTTTGGGAATTAAAAATGAAATTACAGAAGTTTCCTTTGATAGACTTTATTCAATTTATAAAACTTTGGAAAAAATAACAGTGTTATCAGATGGCAATAGTTGGAGAATGTTTTCTGATACCGCTATACGAATTTTCCACTTAAATGAGTTAAGGACAAAGGATATCCTCTACTTATTCCAGAATCTAAGCATTGAGATTCAAACTGAACTAATAAGAACTAACAATATTACTTGTCGGGGAAGTATTGTAGTAGGAAACATTTTTGATGAGAACGATATTATATTTGGTCCCGCTCTTGTAAAAGCAAATGAAATTGCAGAAAAAAAAGGAAATCCTCCTATTATTAAAATCGATAACTCTGTAATTGATTACATAAGATCCAAAATATATATAGATAATGATCCATTAATTAATCCTGCTGCTAAATCTATTTTAAGTAGAGACGAATTCATAGATGCATTCTTAGAAGGATCAACTTTAGTCGATCAGAATCATGGGCGCTATTTAAATTATGCTTATGCACCGGCGTACTGTATGTTTGAAGATGACTTTAAAAAATATCGCGACTTCTTACACCTTCATAAAGATTTAATCGACCATGGATTGAAATCAGAAGATAATGGCGTGAAACAGAAGTATGAATGGTTAAAGAATTATCACATTCAAGTTATACAAAGAAGATATATTGAAGAACAGAATAAAAATCTAAAATTAAAAAGCGATGAAGAATATAATAGTTTAATTACATTTTAAAAATACAGATTTAATGCATTTATGTTTCTTAAAAAGTCATGGTTAAACATTTACATTAGCTCACTAATCCACACCTTTTTCGGATCATAGCGTGTACTCACATCACCTGGTTCCATCATTTTTATTTAACCGATTGTAAATATCACTAAGCTATTATTAATCTTTTTTAATATTTTCAGATTTTATCCAACCGTAATAAAAGGTTTTGCCGGAAAATCCATCGTTTTTACTTTCTAAATCAACATACTCAGCATCATGAGGGAATATACCGAAAAACCAATCGACGCCGTCCTCTTTATGAGAATTAAGAATATAACATACACTACCGCTTGGAATACTTGCCGAACGATATATATTTTTTTCTTCACCCTCAATTGTTTGCTTATTATAAACAGCCCAGATATCAGAATCCTTTATTACTTGGGCTTTGATATAACTGTTAAAATCTTTCGGGAATATTGTTTCATAATTATAAATACGTTTTTCATGAATGGATGTTTTTTTATCAGAAATCTCATAGATGGTGGTGTAGGAAAATAATCCGCCTCCCGATTCGGAATCATTTACGATTAAATAATTTGTATTACCGATGATAAAATCAAATTTAATCTCTGCATATCCGCCTGTATAAGATAGTATTTTATAAAAACCGTTTTTATCATTCAAAAATATTTCAAGAGAAGCTAAAGACATTGGATGAGAATATATTACTATATCTTTTAATCCGTCATTATTCAAGTCCGTCAAATAAACATTTTCTTTAAGGTATTGATTCAATTCATCATCGGAATTTCTTTCCAAGTAGAGCCTATATGATTCAATTTTTTTTGATCCGCCGGCCTTATTTAATATTGAGATTTTCTCTTTCGGCGGCAGATCATTATCCGAACTTTTTGTCATACTCATATAAACTGGAGGATGAACATAATTCATGCTGAAATGTAACGGCTCATTTTTTCCATGGGAATAATTAAAGTTATCAGGAAGTACTTTCTTTTGATATACCGTTTCATCTTTGATTTGACTTTCTTCAGAATTCGCTTGTTTGCATGAAAGAAGAAAAAGAAGGATAAGGATGCCTGTTACACAGAATAGGTTTTTCAAAATATTTACTCCTGAAATAATTTTAGTTTTAATAATACATTTAGATCAATTGTCAATGCTAAAATCAGAACTTTCATCACAAATAAAACAACTTATTCTTATTTGCATAAGCTAAAGAATCATCGGGATCTCCCTCTTCCCTCTCCCATTTAGCTCAACCTTCTCTTCCACCTACTCCATCAAACTACTTCTCCGGCAATATGTTTTTTACAGAAAACTCGCATCCGATTAGGTCACATCAAAAGTTCATTGACAATACCTCTTAAATAGAATTACAAACTGAAAGTCGGCGTTTTTGGTTCGGAAATGTTTCAACTTTATTTCGCGGAAAGGAGTTATCTTCATGGGTTTGTTCAATAATATATTCAGCAAAAAACATGATGATCAAACATCAATGCAGAATAATCCGGAAAGTCTCACCGAAAATATTGACGGGATTTCACTGCTTGATAAACATGAAAAGGGTTTGCTTGATGACAAATCTTTTCTTTCTTCTTTCGGCAAAGTCAATGTTTTTTATTCGACTCCTTTCGGAGACCATAAGGACGGAAACAGCCGAATGCTGGAGATTTATTATTGTAAAAATGATTTCATTAGAAATCATGGGACGGCTCATGAGTAAATGTTTGTGACCAGAGAAAATATGATGATGAAAAGCATCACTGGACATGTTATTGGACTAACTTATAATTTTCATTTGAATTAGTTATTTTCAAAGAAATCTTCATCAATTTCTTTTATTTCATAAGTATCTTTAATCTGAACACCGACATTATACTCATGCATCAATTGAACAAGTTTATTGCCATCTATTAGAATAATTGTATGATGCGCATCATGCGCTTTTTTAACAGCAGAATCATCAAATGTTGAAGTTGTTACAAAAACGCCTTTACTGGTATCACCACTCATAGCGCCGATAAAATTTCGAATTTCTTTCTCACGAACTTTATTATCGTTATATCGCTTTGCCTGAATATATATCTTATCCAATCCCAATTTGTCTTCGTTGATTATTCCATCAATCCCGCCGTCTCCGCTTTTTGAAGTTTCAATAAAATCTCCATAACCCATCTTTTTCAGCAATATAAGAATTACTTTTTCAAAATAATAAGGGTCGATTGTTTTCAATCTTTCTAATAAATCATTTTTTATCTGGATTTCAATTGCAGAAAAACCTGTATCAATTAAATCTTGTGGGGATGAATTACTTATAATATTATGATCGTTATTACTTGCCGATTCTTCTTTATAAAAAGTTAAAAAGTCATGTTCATTTTCTAAATCTTTCAAATCAATTTTGTTCTTTGATGCGTCTTTTCCTTTTTCTGTGATCTGCACCATTCCTCGTTCAGGATAATGAATATAACCGCCTTTCTTCAAATATGATTTTCCCCAAGCTATTCTGTTTTCTATAAGAATATCACCTGACTTTGTTTTTTGTTCAAGTAATTCCAAAGGGAGTGTCGAATAAAAATCAGCTATGACTCGTTTTAAAAGTTCTCTGTGATGGATAATTTCACCATCTTTTAATATTGAAAGAATTGGATTAAATGTCTCATGAAACTTTGGCAAATTCATATTGTTACCTTCGCAATATTATTGCATAGTGCTGAGGTTCGAATAAAGATTGATATAATTGAACCTTATATCAATCTTTATGCTAAATAATTAAGCTCATGTCAACTTCAAAACAAAACTCATACCCTAGAAAAGAATGAATAAACAAGCTTTCAAAAGTCCGACGCAGTCGGACACTAAGGCGGTAGGAGAACCGCCATCGAGTCGCATCAAACGCAAACAGGAAGTTTGCAAAAAGCGACTCGCAACGGGCGACCGCAGCATCCGGCAGAGCCGGTGCGAGGAATTCGCCCGACAAGCACCGCGCAGCGGCGCCCTTTTCCGAACGTACACGGATGTACGCAAGTCCGAGCGCCCACGGATGGAACAGCGCTCGGATAACGTCCATTTCTTTTGGGCGACGCAAAAGAAATGGACAAACGGATTTAAAAGGTGCGGAGCACCTTTTGTGTATTGCATGACACCACGCAATACACAAATTCCAAAGACGAAGTCTTTGAGAGTTCTCCTGACTCTCGGGAATAATAGATTCTTAATACATTGAAAAGTCATCAATAATTACTTGACCAAATAATAACTCAGCTTAACATTTGTTTACCGATCTGCCATTTGATGAATAAAAGAGGTAATTCTAAATGATAAAACATGAAGTACTGCAGCTTAATGAACAGAAATACGCCGGAATTAAAACAACAATTCCGTTCAAGGATGCAGATAAAACAGATTTCGGAAAACTTCATAAAGATGTATGTGAAGCCGACATAAAATACATCGACAAGCACGAACACTTCATGGCAATTGATACTGATTATTCCAGTGAGAGTTTCAGCTATGCGCCTCTGGCTCCAGTAAACAGTTTTGAAGGTAATGAAAACTATTTTCAATTTACCAGAAAACAGGGAACATATTGCGCCTTTGAAGTCAACGCCCGCGACCTTAATCCCGATTGGTTCAAAAAAGTCTTCGATTACATGAATGAGAAAAAAATAGCAGTTGAAAACACGGGATATGATCTCGAATATTATGATGAGGACTACGAAACCATGGTTAAGAATAAAGATGTTCAGAAAGAAAGAGTTCTGATGGTATTATTCAAAATGCAAAGTTGAAATCCCGAAGTACCCCAGGCACTTCGAATAAAGTAAGTGTTGTGGATATTTGCGCAAATATCCACAACGATATTCAATTTGATCCTGTGCATTTCAAGCATCATATCATTTTCAATCATACACTGAACAATTATACCTGAGTCATCAGCGCCGGCGATACTGCTTGACGTCATAAACTTTTCCACACCCAGTCAAATTCGAGAGTAAAGTTTTTCTCGATAACATGCTGGCCGGCAGTGTCAGCATTATCAAATGCTACAGCTGGACCTGTACCGCTGCTATCGCCGCCTCCGCCACAAGGCTATAAATGACAGTGCGACGTCTAATATAAAATTTAACATAAATTTAGGGTATAACTTCATAATTTTCTATCACCTTTATCATGGAACATATTTCACTATTACCGGATTTTTGCCTGACAGTACTCCTACAACTGTTACAGTTGAGTTATTGAAAGCGTCAAAGGTATAACTGTCAGTTCCATTGATAAATCCTGTTACGCAGATATTGCCCCTTTGATCAACACTCGCCTGAGCGAAGCCTGAAGAACCTGATCCTGTGCTGACCGATTTTGCAAGCGTTGCATATCCGTTTGAGGAGTATTTTATAATCACCGCATTATCGCTGCTTGAGCTGCTTCCCGCAACGGTTATCGTTGAAGAATCGGGACCGGCAAACTCAAAGTTATCCGATCCGCGTATAGTTCCGACCACATAGATATTGTCGCTTTTATCAATGCTGATTCCGGAAAACCCTGATTGACTCTGAACGGGGCTGGCGGCCGATTTTCCCCAAAGTGCGGAACCATCCGGTGAGAATTTAACTAACATCGAATTACTTCCCGACATGGTACTGCCTGTAACAGAAACCGTTGAGCCGTTGGAACCATCAAATTTCACTGTATTGATCATAAAAGATTGATTCCCGCCGAAAAAACCTACGGCATAGATATTACCGGCCGAATCAACACTGCATCCAGTGAAATTCGAAGACCACTGCGCATAACTTAGTGTTTTTGCCCATTCAACAGTGACAACAGAATTATCTGATGCCGCCGGAGCATATTTTACTATAACCGCGTTATCGCATGAGGTGAGTCGAACGGAAGAATCAACTGCAGGGATCTCAGCTGTTGAGCTGTTGGATCCGGTAAAAGTAAAACTGTTCTGGTTCTCTCCTATAAAAAAACCTACTGCGTAGATATTGCCGCTCGAATCAGCACTGACCGCATTATAAGATGACCATTCATCATCATTTGGGGTAATGACAGATTGTGACCACAACGCAGAGCCGTCAGATGAATATTTCACAATCAATGCATTAGCGAAAGTGACACGTTTCGCATTAGCAGCAATAACTGTTGTTGAGCCGTCGATGCCTGCAAAAGAAAACAGACCAGTTCCAGATATCATCCCTGCCGCATAGATGTTTCCATTCGAATCAGAGGTGACAGTATTAAACATTGAACCTTTTGCCGCTATGGCTGTCGATGTTGCCCATAGTGCAGAGCCGTCTGATGAGTATTTTACTATAACCGCGTTAGAGTCAGACGCGCCTGAAACTGTTGCTGTTGATCCGGTACCATCGAAGGTGTAGCTTCCGGTTCCAGAGATATATCCTACTGCATAAATATCTCCGTCTGAGTCAACAGTGACACCTTTGAACTGTGAAGCAAGTGGTCCCGTGCTGACCGATTTTGCCCATACAACGGAGCCGTCAGCTGAGTATTTTGCTATAACCGCGTTATTGCCGTTTGAATATGCACCTGAAACCATTGCTGTTGAGCCATTGGTACCGGCAAATGTAAATGAATCTATTCTATTGAGATATCCCACCACGTAGGTATTTCCGTTTGAGTCTGTGGCTGTAGAGGAAAAGCACGAGATATCATTCGCGGCACTCAGTGAATAGGCCCAAGGTTTATCCGGCGTCTGTGAACCATCTCCGTCTCCGTCATTACCTCCATTTCCGCTACCGCTATCTCCGCCTCCGCCGCATGACGCGAAAGAAACAACCAGCAGCAGTGCAAAAAATTTCGATAGATAATTTGTTCTGTTTTTTAACTTCATATATTTCCCTCATTCAAACATATTTATGCCGGATATTATTTACGGCATAAATATGTATTCATAAATCAAATAATCCGTCTTCCGGACTTATAAGAAATGAAGAAATAATTTGTTAAAGAAAGTGAATTAGTTATTGATGCAGATTTTGATTTCTTAATTTTGCAGGGGATAATCCTGTTCTTTTTTTAAATTCCTTGTAAAAGACCGATAGAGAATCATAACCAACGTCAAAAGCGATTTCTATAATTTTCAAATCAGATCTTGTATGCAGTAGATTCCCCGCCTCTTCGACTCTTAGGTCATTGATGTAACTGTAAAAAGTTGTCTTCATATAAGAATTAAGTATTTCTGAAAGCTGATGCTGGCGTATATTTAGCAGTATAGCAAGGTCCTGAAGAGTGATCCTGCCTTTATAGATTTTTTTATTACGCATAAGAGAATCCAGCTCTCTAATAATTTCATCAACATTCAGCCCCTGCAACTGAGTATTCAGATACTTTTTTTTCCTTGCTTCAGAATCTAATAAAATTATCCGCTCAGGATACCTGCAGCTTATTGCGTATATCATTATTATATAAAAGGATGTTGCCATACGGGCTTTACCGGTAAAATTAAGGTTCAGTAGTATATCAATTGGCCAGAATGAAACAAAAGTCATCCCGAAAATATATACACCTGCCATAACATTAAATATTTTAATTCTGTCAGAAGACATATTTAAATATGGAAATATTTTTTTTATACATATCAGCAAATAACTGTCATAAGAAATGACTGTCAGAATTATCGAAAGCAGATATATTTTATCATGCCATTTTAAAAAAAGAGCAGTACCTTCTGATGCAGGTGCCATAATGCTGCTCATGTAAGCGAAAGGGATATACGACATAGCATAGAGAATACCTGGAAGAAAATTAAGCCAGTAATGTTTTGGAAGCGGAGACAATGGAGATACAACGGAATTGCAATAACCGTAATGAAGCGGACCATGCATGAGAAAAAGCATAAATCCGGCTGCTTCAAGAATATAGGTCCACTTTTCTGTTCCGGGGATTGTAATTACCGGATTGCAATAGAGGGTATAACTTATCAACTGATATATTCCTATATTGAAAAGTATCAATATAGTCAAAGTCCGTTCGCGAGTCCGGTTTCTCTCTGCCAGTTTGCCAATCATGAGAACAAATGCAAATAGAGACCCGAAAATAATGAAAATATCTTTAATACCGGTAACCACCAATAATCAGAATCCCTGATTGATATTAAATTTTTGGTTTTGGCGGCCATATGTCAATATAATTTCCTTCTGCCTTAACCTTACACCGTATTCGAATCTTCATGATACACTGGCAAGAGACTGGCTTTGAGCTCACAAGGCGCACGCTTGAATCGGTTTCTTTTCGTCATCCAAGCGATGAGAAGCGATTCTTTGTCGGACTTCGTGTCCGTTTAGATATTTGATATCATTACAAATCTCGCGCTCAACTCTACTCGAAATTTTGAGTTTTCACGCTATGGACTTCACATCCATAGCGGGGGTAGTCGGAACGATCCCGACATACGAGACGCTTTTTATCAATCTACTTATCCTTGTTTTTTATTTTTTATACTTTGATTTATTATTATAAACAGAAATGTAAATGTAAAAAAACCCGAAACCCCGAGGATAAAATATCCGTCCGAATTTCCATGATTTATTACGAACAAACCTATTGAAGCAAGACCGGCTAAAATACCGACACCGAAACCGATCATTATACGCAGAAACAGAAACACTGCCGGATCTTTTCTTTTTATTCCTTCAGCGATTTCTCCGTAAGTCATTCCGGCTTTCATCTCCGCTTCATAGCCCTTCTCTTTTACAAATGAAACTTCTTTGGAAAAACCTGTTAGTCCGATAGAGCTTTTAGAAGTTTTTGTTTCTCTGTCTACTTTTTGAAATTCAGGCTTCTTCTGTTTTACCATCGCAAACATCGCATGAACCCATACTCCGAAAAATATGACAGATATCGAAAGCAAAATTACAGCTGCAATAAACATAGTTCCTCCTTACATCTTTTTTAATTTTTCGGCAGATTCATCCAAAACGGTAATGACATTGTCGCACCATTTATCAAATTCCGCATCTTCTTTGCGGCACTCTTCGTGTTTCATTATATAATCTACAGCAAGACGCATTCCCTGATCAAAGCGCATGGTAGAACAAAACGAAGGAACCAGTTTCTTGATTTTTGAATTATCAAAAACTACTGAAGCGGATTTATCACCGGTCAGGCTCCCTGTAAAATCATAACTGCTGCATTTAGAAAGAAAATCCGAGCTCACATAATACGGCTTGTATTCAACACCTAGAGCGTTTGCAAGAGCGGAATATATCTGATTCCATGTAAGCACTTCATCAGAAGTAATATGAAAAGCTTCGCCGATTGCGCGGATGTTTCCGATGAGTCCGGTAAAGCCTTTCGCGAAATCCTTATTATTAGTCATCACCCAAAGCGATGTTCCGTCACCCTGAACTATCACCTTCTTTCCTTCTATCATCCGCTTGATTATCTGATAACTTCCGTTTCTGCCGTGAACAGCGAGAGGAATGCTTCTTTCATCATATGTATAACTGGGACGCACAATTGTAATAGGGAAATTCTTCTCCCTGTAAAGTTTAAGAAGGAGATCTTCGCATGCGATTTTATTGCGCGAATATTCCCAGTAAGGATTGCAAAGAGGTGTTCCTTCATTTATAAGATAATTTCCGACCGGCTTCTGATATGCAGAGGCGGAACTTACAAAAATATACTGACTTGTTTTATCTTTAAAAAGATTATAATCGCGTTCGACATCTTCCGGTTTAAAAGCGATAAAATCGGCAACGCAGTCAAAACTCATGCCTTTGATTTTTTCAGATACCTCATCAACATTGTTGATGTCGGCTTTAATGATTACAGCTCCATCGGGAAGAACATTGTTTCTGCTTCCCCGGTTTAACAGATAAAGTTCATGACCTTCTTCAAGAACCTTTTCAGATACGGCTCGGCTGATAGTTCCCGTTCCGCCGATAAATAATATTTTCATTTTAACATCCTGTTGATTATAATATTATAAATCAATTTTCCATTCGCCGTTTTCTTTTACCAGTTTAACAATAACACCGTTTTCATTAAGGACTTCAGCCTCGTCCCCATTCACAGAAACGGTTTTGATTTTACTGCCGAATCGGTCTTCAAAACTATTGTCTCCACCCGTCACGTTCATCTGAAATAAAAGATATTCCTTTACTGAAGAATCTTTCATTTTATGTTTTGAACCGGCCTGCAGTTCCTTTTTTGCTTCAGGAGAAAGGTGCTTAATCAATTCGACATCAGAAATAGTTTTACTTAAGCTTGAACTGCTTAAACATTTCTCAAACGCCGCAGCGTCCTTTTCTGCATAAGCCCCGGCTGCTTTTTTATAAACATCATCAGCAGAATTGCACGAACACAAAACCAAAGCAGTTAAAACTAAAATCAAAGAACGCATTTTATTTTTTCTCCGTCAAAATCTATTATCATATTGTCGATGAGGCGGACTCCGCCGAAATACGCGGCAACAGCAAAAACCGCCTTATGTTTAATTCTGTCAATGCGCCTGAGGGAATGATAATCAGCAAGAGTTATGTAATCAATTTTTTCAGCGCCTGCTTCCAGAATTATTTTTTCGGCCTCATGATACATTTTCTGATAATCATAAACACCGTCTTCAATCATTTTTTTAACGGAAGCTAGAGCGGTATAAATAGCTACAGCGTTTTGCCTTTGAGCTTCATCAAGTCTGACGTTTCGCGAGCTTTTGGCAAGCCCGTCATTCTCTCGTATTATCGGTGCAATTATTATTTCAATCGGAAAGTTTAAATCACTGACCATCTTTTCAATTGATACCGCCTGCTGAATATCCTTCTGTCCGAAAACGGCAATATCAGGCTGAACAATATTAAAAAGCTTTGAGACTACTGTAAACACTCCCCTGAAATGACCCGGTCTGTGAGCGCCGCAAAGCTCATCGGTAAGACCTTCAACATCAACATAGGTTTTATGGTCGTGATATATCTCATCCTCGTCAGGAATAAAAACAAGATCGACGCCGTTTTCGCGGGCAAGATTCAAATCATTTTCAAGAGTCTTAGGGTAATTAACAAAATCATTGCTGTCATTAAACTGAATTCTGTTGACGAATATACTCATAACAACGAAATCCGCTTTTTCCTTCGCGGCACGTACAAGAGACAAATGACCCTCATGAAGCGCTCCCATCGTGGGAACAAGAGCCGTTTTCTTCCCGGCTAATTTCGCTTCGGCGACAATACTACGAACTCTTTCAATCCTTCCTTCTGTAAACATTCCAACTCCTCCGGAACCAGATTCTTTTGCGCTGACAGAAGAATCATGTCACCTAAAAAAAATCTTTTAGCGAAAAAATCGGCAATCTTCTTTTTTACGTCACGGCCCTTGCCGATTCCGCTTCCGTAAGTTACTGTTTTGTTCACAGAAAAACCGCGTTCAGATATAAGACGCTTGAGGTTACTTGAATTAAAGAAACACAAATGCTCAGGGAAATTATAGAACCGCCAATTTTTACCGAATAGTTTTGAAAAAGATATTCCCCTTCGACATGTAGAAACGATAAGCATTCCGCCCGGTTTGAGATCATGAAATATTTTTTCGATAAATTTATCGGGATTCTTCAGATGTTCAATCGTCGCCCACATTGTTATGAGATCAAACTTATAAGGAAATTCCGTCTGAAGATAATCTCCCTTAATTACATTGAGATTATTTTTTTTGGCAAAATCGACACATGGCTCAGAGACTTCTATCCCGCAGGAATTCCAGCCCCTTTGATGCATATAACCGACAAAATATCCGGCCGCACAGCCTATATCGAGAGAGAAAGGTTTTTCAAGTTTTTTTTCATAATCGTCAAAATCCAGGTCACGGAGATTAAGCCTGAAAACTCTCTCAATTTCCGAACGGACTTTTTCGGAAAAGTAATCATCATACCCGCGGTCAGTCCGTTTCGTAAAATAATCTCCCTGATAACAGCCGTCAATTTCCGCATCAGAGGGAAACGGACGCAGAAGCTCCAGAGCACAGCCGGCGCATTTATAGAGAGAAAATATCTTCCTTCCGCTGCCTTCCTTATCAAAAAGAAACCTGAATTTTTTTCCGCCGCAAACAGGACATGCATTCATGGCTCACCTTAATTTTCTTGATTCTTCCCGATTATATGCTTAAATATAGTGCATGGATTTGTCAAATGAGATACAGTAATAAAGCAATAATTCTTCTTGAAGACAAGTTTCTTCAAAACCGCATCGAAACCATACTTTCAGATCAGAATATTGTTCCGTCTGAAACAGCGGAACTTTCAAATCTTGAAAGTGTGAGGCTCAAACTGCGCCAGAACGGTACTCTTGCCTTCATTCAGGAAGAAATAGTCGCACTTTCAAAAACGGACGCACCTCCGTTTGTTATAATTATGAGTTATCATAACACAATTCATAACAGTGAACATGAGGACAGAACCGAGCTTTTCCGCTCTGTCATTTCTGCATTCATGCTTTTGTCCCTGTCGCGTAATTTTGAGAATCTCAACATCAGTTTTATGATTCCGTACAGGCATTACGATCACGACCTGATAAGAAAACTGAAAGCGGATCACAGTTTGTTTTTTTCAGGCATGAAGTTTCACGATGAACCGATGAAAAGCGTAATTGAAGCATTCAGAGCCGACAAAAAACGGTTCGATTCTCTTTTTACATTGAACTTCGTAGAAACAGACGGAAATACGGAACACATCAATACCAAGATGAAGCTCTATTTCAAGAGCATAGAAAAACGTATCAGCTTCGAAGTCAAAAAAGAAATTGAAGCCGCCCCTGTTATCAAAAAAAATAACAATCTGAAAGCAGATGTCGTCTTTAAAAAAAAAGACGGAAAGATCATTCTTAACGGTGAAATAACAAATGACAGCGGAAGCTATGACGATCTAAATGATTCTCAAATAACAATAATCGGCGAATGGGGAAGTTCAAATCTGCTTGATATAAACGACAAAATAATCATGACAGTCGGAACACTTCTTGAAAACAGAATCATCACATATAAAGACGAGCTTAAAATTTATCTGCGGGACAACTGCCGAATAGACAATTCAATCGCAATCAGCACAGCAAATCTTATGAATAAGCTCTTTAACAGATTTGCCGGTGCTTATCTGTGTGCCACCGGGCCCAATGAAAAAATTCTTTCATCATCGCCGGGTTATTCGCTATTAAAGACTCATATCAAAAGAATAAATTAAGCACAGCCTTTGAAGCTGAAACGTACACAATCATCTCCAAGGCATTCCGAAAGAGTGTTGAGCAGAGAATCAGTCGGATTTATATTATAAAACCCGTTTGCTCTGACTATTTTCTCAGGGATATACTGGTTCGCGACATGGAAATAAACAGGGCAATTGCCTCTGTTATTTTCAATCGCGCTTCTGATTTTTTCAAGAATCTCATCATCTACAAAAATCGGATCGATGCTTACATGAACCGCCGATATCGCCTTCGCCCTCGCCTGCTTAAGCGGAATTATATCATCGACGATTATCTTGCGTTTAACTTCATCTTCCGCGTCAATCTTTCCCGAAACCATAACAACTTCATTCGAAAAAATAATTTCTTCATATTTCTTCAAAACCTTTTCGAAGATGAATATTTCAACAGCTCCGTCAAGGTCTTCAAGAAGCGCCGTTACATATGTTTTACCTTTTTTCGAAATTCTCTTCTGGGCATTTTCAATCAAACCTACAAGCGAAACGCTTTCAGTCCTTTCTTCAAGCTTCGCAGTCGAACAGCTCGAAAAAGCGCGTATCTCGCGTTCGTATTTTTCAAGCGGATGACCGGAAATATAAAGACCCAGAGTTTCCTTCTCGTATAACAACTTGAGAGAATCCGGGAAATCGGTCATATTCGGAAGTTCAATATCGACAGAAGCCGAACCGAAAAGATTCGCCTGACCTGATTTTTTTTCATTCTGAAATCTTTTCGCAGCATCAGTCATTCTGTCGATGGACGTATAAAGCTTTGCCCTGTTCGGCTCGATTGAACTGAACGCGCCGCTCTTGACAAGAGCCTCTAGCGTTCCTTTGTTCAAAGCCGAAAGCGCTACATTTTCAAGAAAATCCCTGAGCGTTTTAAATTCGCCGTTCGCTTCACGCGCTATGATTATTTCCTGAATGGCTTTTTCACCCATACCTTTTACAGCATTGAGACCGAATCTGATTTTCTTATCACCTTCGATTGAAAAACCATAGTAACTTTTATTTACATCAGGCGGAAGTATTTCAATTCCGCCGGCGCGGCAGTCAGTCAGATATTTTTTGACATCATCCTGATCACCGATATAAACCGATAGAAGCGCGCACATATATTCGGTTCTGTAATGAGCTTTTAGATATGCCGTCTGATAAGTTACAAGCCCGTATGCAGCCGCATGTGACTTATTAAAACCGTACTGGGCAAATTTACTCATGGCGTCGTATATTTCTTCTGCGATATTCGCCGAAATCTTTTTTTCCTCCGCACCTTTCAGAAACTTGTCGCGCATCTCGTTTACGATTTCCATCTTCTTCTTTCCCATGGCTTTACGGAGCTTGTCCGCTTCGCCCATGGTGAAACCACCCATGACCTGGGATATTTTCATTACCTGTTCCTGATAGATGATAACTCCGAGAGTATCCTTCAGAACAGGTTCCAAAACAGGATGTTCATATTTTACAAGCGAAGCATTATGCTTTCGCTGAACATACTGGTCAGCCATTCCCGATTTAAGAGGACCCGGTCTGTAAAGCGCGCCGCAGGCGATGATGTCTTCAAATTCAGTAGGTCCGAGACGCCGCAGAAGATTCTGCATGCCTGGAGATTCGAGCTGAAAAACGCCGTCCGTTTCAGCTTTTCTCAAAAGCTCAAAAGTCTCCTTGTCGTCAATCGCGATTGATTCTATATCAAAATTCTTATCCTTGTATTTGCGTACGAGATTTACGGCGCCTGCAATGACAGTAAGATTCTTGAGACCCAAAAAGTCCATTTTAACAAGACCAGCCGATTCAGCGAAAATCTTGTCATACTGACTTATTATGCTTCCTTCCTTCGGATCCTTATAAAGCGGAACATAGTGAGTCAGAGGCTCCTTTGAAATAACAATTCCGGCCGCATGTTTTCCGAATGAGCGAAGAAGTCCTTCTAGGCGAAGGGATATATCAATTATCTTTTTGTTTTCTTCATTTTCCTTGATGAATTTCTGCAGATCCTTTGAAGCTTGAATTGAATCATTTAGAGTCTTCTCTGTGATCATTTTAGTTATCGCGTTTGCCGCGTTGAACGGAACATCAAGAACGCGTGCAACGTCTTTTACGGCAGCCTTCGGAGCCATCGTATTATAAGTTATAATCTGCGAAACATGATCTTCGCCGTATTTGTTTTTTACATACTGTATGACTTCTTCGCGCCTTTCGGCGCAGAAGTCAATATCCATATCGGGCATTTCCTTTCTGTCAGGGTTAAGAAAACGCTCAAAGAGCAGATTATAATCAAGCGGATTAAGCTGTGTTATCCCCATACAGTAACTGACGATTGAACCGGCAGCTGAACCGCGTCCCGGGCCGACAGGTATTCCGACTTCACGCGAATGATTTATGAAATCCCACACTATCAAAAAGTATCCGGCGAAATCCATTTTAAATATTACACTGAGCTCATAATCAATTCTTTCGCGCACATTGTCCGGAATATTCTCTCCGAATTTTTTATGTGCTCCCTTATCTACGATTTCCTTCATGTAACTGTTAAGAGTATGACCTGCCGGAACCTCAAACACGGGAAGTACCGGTTTATCGAGAGGAAGCTCGATATTTATCATTTCCGCAATCTTCCCAGTATTATAAATCGAATCAGGATATTCTGAAAAAAGCGAAGCCATCTCCTCGCTTGTCTTAAAATAAAACTCCTCGGTGTCAAAACGCATACGTCTTTCATCCGAGATGGTTTTTCCCGTCTGTACGCAGAGAAGAACCTCATGCGCAAAAGAGTCTTCTCTGTTAAGATAATGACAGTCGTTTGTTGCTATCAGCGGAATATCAAGTTCCTTTGAAAGAATGGCAAGTTCGCGGTTAACAATTTTCTGTTCTTTTAGACCGTGATCCTGGAGTTCAAGATAAAAGCGGCCCGGACCGAAAAGCTCCTTGTAATAAAGCGCGGTTTTTTTTGCTTCTTCCTTTTTATTCTGAAGTATGAATTGCGGAATCTCACCGCCTATGCAGGCGCTTGCGCATATGAGATTTTTTGAAAATCTTTCGAGACATTCTCTGTCTATTCTGGGTTTATAATAATATCCTTCGGTATATCCGATCGATGAAAGCTCCATCAGATTCCGGTAGCCTTCGTAGTTTTCAGCAAGAAGGATCAAATGATATGCAGTATCCTCATCTTCGGATTTTGTTTTTTCAAAACGCGACTTCGGAGCAATATAAAATTCCTGGCCGATGATCGGTTTTATTCCGGCATCGACGGCTTTTTGATAAAAATCAATTGCACACGCCATATTTCCGTGATCGGTAACAGCAACCGCTTTCATTTTATATTTCACGGCTGATGAAATCAGCTCATCGACCTTTATCGCTCCGTCAAGAGCGGAATAATCGGTATGAACATGAAGATGAACAAAACTCATAATGAACTCCGAACCTGAAAATACCGGGCTTTTTATAGGCGTCAAGAATCAAAATTAATATTTTTTCAGGCGTTTTATATAAAAATCAAATCTATGAAATAAATTGACTTAAGCTGAACCTCTTAGCGGCAGAAAAATGGCTGAGACACTTAGTTATATTTTAAGAAAATGACATCATTTTTTAATTCATACTGAAAATACATGAAAGAATAAATCAATAATTGATGAATTATATTATCAGATAGATCAGCAAAAAACGATTTTCGGATGATTTATCTGATAAAAAAGGCTTAAAAAGCCAAGCAGACAGTTTTTCACAAAACACAAAGAAAATGTCTTGTTTTATATTGTTATAGACTAAAAATGTCGGATATTATATTGAAAACAGAATCAGAAAATTCGATCCAGAGGTTTCCCGTTCATGAGCGAGATCAAACAGTACAATTATATTCAAAATTATCAAAGAAAACTTATATATCTCAACATATTTTTTTCTATGACCGCAGCATCCTTTTTGATGATGAAACTCTCTTCCGTCTACAGCCGGATATTCCCTTATGCGAACGTCTTTGAAATAATAATCGCAGGCGGACTCATTGCCCATCTTCTCGGAAAATTCTGCGGGCGCGTCCTTTTCAGAAAAATTCAGTCAACCCGCATTCTTTTTCTAGTTAACGAAACATTGTTTCTTGCGGCATCGGCTTTTGCTTTTTACTTCTACTGTCAGTCCGGTGAAACAAACACGGAAACTGTCCTCAGCAGATTTATATTCAGCCCGCTTCTCTACGCAGCGGCAGCGATTGCTGTTCCTTTTTTTCTCGGTATCAAAAACAATTACTTTCTGAAAGCTTCATGCGGTAAATTTTTCGATGAAAAAAAAGGCGCCGCAGCCTACATGGGATTTTTCATTTTCGGAATTGCTTCCGGCATATTGATTTATCATTTTATTCCATTATCTGCTTCAAAAATAGCCGCAGTCTCTTTTCTCGGATTATCCGTTATTCCGTCAGTATTCATTTCCCTGAAATACCAGCCCGAAGATATCTTCGCAAAAGATGTCTTTGCAGGAGAAAACACTCAAAGTGAACCGGACAAGGATGAGATATTTTTTAATTTTCTGAATTTCTCCTCAATAGCAATATATCTTTTTCTCGGCGCACTTGCGTTTATACGTTTTTACGGTGAAAGTACAACTTCGGCATTCATTTTTCTAAGCACTTCCGTAATCTCAATATTAACAGGATACGCACTGTCTTCATTTGCAAAAATAAGATCATGGTTTATTTATTCTGAAATACTCTACCCTGTTTTCTTTTTCATATTTTTTATATTGATAAGCCGTTTCGGAAGCGGAATTCCTGTTTCCAAATCATTATTCTTTTTTGCACCGCTTGGTCTTCTTTTCGGATTCACACTTTGCCATTCTCTTAAATCCATACTCAAAAGTTCTGATCAGTCAAGAGCTCATCACATCATAGGAACTTCATTCTTTGCTCTTCCTGCGTGCATTTTTTCAACAATAATGTTTATTCCTTTTACAACTTTCTCATACTTTCTTCTTTTTTACATTGTTGCAGCAGTTAATATAATTCTTCCCGGAATTTATATCGCTCAAAAGAAAATGCCCGAATACAAGAAAGTTCTTTTTTTCGTGATTCTTATTATACTTATTCCATCTTTCATATTTCTTCACAAAAAATTTTCTATGCCCTTCGGTTCGGAATTATTTATAAAACATTCAAACGCCGATTTATTCAGACCCGAAGCTCCGGGTGAATCAATTGTAACTTCAAACGGAAAAATAGTAATCAAAACCAGCGGATACGCAAGGACTTCAATGGAACGCGCAGTCCTTGCCGCATACATTGTTTCAAGCAGCGAAAAAACACTTATTCTGTCAGGCTGTTCCCAGTTTTTCGGAATTAAATCATTCAGCTATTTCCGGGAAGGAAGAATTTACAGTTATGTTCCCGGAAGTTTTGTTGATTTCAACCGTCCGCCTGTTTCAGGATTGAACGGTCCGGCAGTTAAAACCGGCGATCTTCTTTTCAAGCTTGCAACCGGAAAAGACCGTTTCGATCTAATTCTGGATATTCCTAATCTTTTCGATATAACTGAAAGCCGCTACAGGTTTTCTCTTCCGGTAATTTCACTAATAAAAAAGAAAATAAATGCAAACGGAATCTATGCAGTCCTCATTCCTTCTACAAAGGAATATGCCCGCGAAAGATGTGCAATCTACGGAATTCTCGGAAAACTCTTTTCTAATCACAGTGTCTTTGTCTCACAGGATTCAATATTGATTATGGCATCGGACTCAAAAGACAGTCTGATCTTCGGCAATAAATCCCTTGAAAAACTTTCAGCTGCAATTGATGCCGAAAAACTTTTTTATGAAGACGTGCATTTTCTCTCAAAAATGATAAGCATTAACCTCGCGGATCAAAACATCTCTCCTGACAACAGCTCTGAACGCGGAGACAGATTTACCGATTCACTGTATTCTCTTTATTTTTCGGATAATGCTTCTTATGCCGGAATGATTTCCGAACCGGAACTTCAGCCGTATCTTTCTCAAAAACTAATGAAACACAAGGATATTCTTTTACCTCTGAAAGAAGCCGAAAAATTCGAGTCAGCATTTGAATTCGACAAAGAAATGCAGCTCTTGTTTTCTTTAAAGAAATTTCAGCTTGGCTTTGAAATATTTTCCGTTTATCTTGAAAACACTCTTTCAGCAAAAGAAAAAATATATATAAAAGAAGCAGAATTATTTGAAAAAGAAAAAAAATGGGAAGATGCAAGAAACCTTTACAAAGCTGTTCTCGTTCTTAATGAGAGAAACTTTGATGCTAACTGCAAACTGGGACTGATTGCAATTACCGTTCAGGATATCGATTCCGCATTTGTCTACTTCTCAAAAGCCCTGGAAATCAATCCTACGAACAATCTTGTAAATTATCAGATGGGAATTCTTCTGATGTCGCGCGGAGAATATCAAAAGTCCCTTGAATATCTTTTAAAAGCAATTGAACTGAACAATCAGGAAACAAAAACAATTTTCTTCACCGGATTCTGTTACGAAAATATAGGAGATCTTCTCAAGGCGGAGACATATTACAAACAGGCCTATCTGCTTGATCCGCAGGATACGGATATAAAAACTGCAGTTGACCGTATTGCAAAAAAAATCGAAGCTGAAAGAAATAAATGGAAAGAAGAAGTCCGGGATAATCAGCTTGAAAGCGAAAAGGATGTCAATTTCCCTCTTCCAATCAATGAAAGCGCTTTAAAACAGCGCCTCAGCGAAAAAGAATGAGAACATTAAAAAATATTTCACTTCGCCTTATGATTTTAATTGACAAAAACTCACCCTCAAATAGTTTGTTCATATAAACGGGGTTGTAGCTCAGTTGGTTAGAGCGCATGCCTGTCACGTATGAGGTCGCGAGTTCGAGCCTCGTCAACCCCGATAAGACCGGTCGAAAGACCGGTCTTTTTTACTTTAGAATATCTGCCAAAAAATCCTTGCAAGAATCCCAGTTCAATGAAGATTGTTATGATACGGAGTAAAACATGAGATTTCTATATTTTTTATACAGACCGTTTCTTTATACAATATTTCCTATAGGATTTGTTTTTATGACATTCGTGTCGTTTTTTTCATCCATATTTCTGGGCGAAAAACGCGGAAGAAAAATTATCCTGCTGTATAATAATTTTACGGCTTTTATGATGAGAATGACAATCATTACGGAAGGCATTGAAAATTATGACAGAACAAAATCTTATGTCGTGGTGGCAAATCATAAAAGTAATGCAGATCCGATAATTCTATGGGCATCTCTCAACGCTGATATTCTATGGGTTATGAAATCCGAACTGCTTAAAATTCCTGTATTCGGCTTCATCATGAAAAGACTCGGAAACATGGGTATTGACAGAAAAAATTCCAAAAAAGCAATAGCAAGCATCGGTGAAGCAAAAAAAAGACTGACAAAAGGAACATGTGTAGGATTTTTCCCCGAAGGAACACGCTTTCACGGAAATGAAATAGGTCCATTTAAAAAAGGAGCTTTTCATTTTGCTTCCGAACTCGGTCTTCCGGTCCTCCCCGTTTCAATTTCCGGTTCAGAAAAAATCATTCCGCGAAGATCTATTTTTGTTCATTACGGAAAAGTAAAAGCTGTGATTCATCAGCCTGTTGAAGTAAAAGAAACTTCAGCTGCAGACCTCAATACTGTTGCAGAGAAAGTCCGGAAAACCATCGAAGCAGGATTCACTCCCGATTACGAATAATCATCGTAATCGGAATTCCGTTTTTTCTCTTTTTTATATTTTGCCCTGTCGAGCTTTGTCCAGCTTTCGACGACGTGCCTGCTTAAACGCTCTTCTTCAGTCTGGCGTTTTTTACAGTCGGACGCTTTAGAGGTTTCTTTATTCTTAGTCTTACGCTGAAATTCTTCGTTTTCCTTGATAGTCAGGGGATATTCATCCGAAAGAAATTCTTCAATAAACTGAAATGCATTTTTTATTTTACCGGAATCCAACTGACTCAGTATTTCAACCATGCGCTTTTTATTTATCAGTTTATCAAAATACTCATCATCTGCCGGAAAACCGCGGAGAGCAGAAAACAAACCGCAAAGTGAAGCTATCTGTGTCGAAAATCCGCCCTTATGAGCCGCGGTATTAGCGGCGAAAGAATCATTCGAATCCGCGATAACGGCGGCGATCGCAATCGACGAATAAACATTTTCAACAGTGGCACGTGTTATATTCTGAGATGTTATTTTTGAAATCTTCTCAGATAAATATTTCTCGGCAGTCTGATAATCATTACCTATAACATTAGAAAATATTTCACTGAAAAGCGATAATGAATTCTCCGCCTTATCCGGATTTATTCCGGCTGAAAAAAAACGCGGATATAGATCCTTACATCCGAGCAGAAAATCAGAAGATTCGGCAAGAGCTTTTACCGCAGACCCGCAGTCTTTTCCTGCGATATCGGAAAGAATGAGTGCCGAACACACGGTCGGAACATCCTTCGTAAAAGAAACAGCAAATTCTATGACATCATCAAAAGATATTTTGCCGGGATAATAATATGCACCGGCAAACGCTATAATGGGCACTGTCAGGGACTGAAACTCCGGTAGGGGCAATTTTGCCGATTGAGACTCTATATATATCTGAAATACCCTGTCAGGATGACGGAAACAACCCCATGGAAGCATCGAGCTTACCTGAGACGACCGCAATGACTGAAAGAAAGAATCCGATGAAATTCTGCGCGATGACGAAAGAACAGCCGCGATAACAGAAAGCTGTGAAACGCTGGTATAAAGAGCCGGCTTTCTCCATAAAGATTCATTTTTTTTCAATGCCTTAATTGTATCAGGGTAAATTTCATCAGCCGTAAAATTAGCTCTTATGTGTCCCTCACTTAATCCGTGAAAGACAGAACCAAGAGCATCTCCGGCTATAATTGATTTAAGTATGTCCTTTTTGTTATTCATCGTAATACCGGTGTACTTTTAGTCTTCACCGACCCAAATGTCAAGCTATTGGGAAATCCTTCAAAAATTTCTGGACAAATAAACTTTATAATACAAAGTTTACTTATGAATAAAAACAAAAAACTGGCAACAATAACATCCGGTTATTCCAAAAGAAAAAAAGATTTTGATTCTACCGGAAAATATTTCGCTTTCTGGGGAATATGGCTTACATTAACCTGCAATATTGTCTACCTGACAGGAATTTACAGTTTGTGGTTTTTTTCAACAATCATAGGTGTAATAGTTCAGCAGACATTAACAAAGTATTGTTTTAAGAAACAAGGATTCGTTTTCAAGCAGTCTTTAATTATAAGCGGAATATGGGCATTTCTAGCCCTTTCAACAATACTTTTCTTTTTCGTACTTCCAATAGTCATGGAATTATATCCGCCGAAATATATACTGCCTTTCATCTCAATAGAAATGTTCATGGGGCTTCTTATTACCTCTGCTTATCTCAGAAGCCTTCCATTTTTAGCCGGAGCAATGGTTTATCTGTTCACCGGCACATATTTCAAACAACCGGATAACAACACAGAAGTGATAATATTTTCGGTACAGTTCATGTCGGGATTTTTTCTACCGGGATTATGGAGTACATATGAGTCCAGAAAAAAAGAAATATGAACTGAACCACATTTTTACATCAGAACTGCGTTTTTTTATTATGACGGTTCTCGCGATGTATGAAGAAGTTGATTTTAACTTTCTCAAAAAAGAGCTCTCAGCCTCTGATGGAAATTTAAGCGTAAGTCTCTCTAAGCTTGAGACTGCCGGTTTTCTTTCATCCAGAAAAGAATTTATCAGCAAAAAGCCCCGCTCTTTTTATAAAATAACAGATAAGGGGCTGCAGGAACTCAACGCCCATATTGACACGATTAACCAGTTTAAAAACAAAATACGGAAAACAAAATGAAATCAACGCGTAAAAACACATTCGCAGACATAGAAAAAATAGTAAAAGCAAGAATGAAAACTGCCGAAAGAACAGAACTCATTTTTTCGGCATGGTTCTTTCTCATGGGTCTTATCCTTCTCGAAAAATTATTTATAACTTTTCCGCTCGGAGAAACTATTTATATAGTATCTATTTCGGTATTCATCGCTGTTTCAATCAAGAAATATCTGCGCGCATCAGAAACCGTCAGCACACTTCCTTATATTATCTTTTCGGCTGCCGGAATGGCTTTCGCAGCTTATCTTCTGATTTCTGACAGCATTTCAGCAAAAGCCGAAGCAGAAAAATACATCATGGCAGTTTTTTCTTTTCTGATTTTCGGAATGATAACAATCTGCAGACCGGCGAAAATCAATTTTCCGCCCTTTATTCTTCTGACCGCAGTTTTTGCTTTATCTGCATGCGGTTTGCTTGTTTACGAGCAAACCTTCATCATACTTTATTTTTTCATTTCATTATACTATCTTCTTCTGCGGCTTGCAGGCAAGTGATAAATTTATATAAAATATCGATCTTAATTAAAAGCTCCAACTTCCCACCAACCCGAAGTACTGCGAGCATTCCCCTTCATATCGCAATAATCACTTGAGGTGTTTTGGGGAAACATATTTTTATAAGGTTTACCATCAATACAATTTGTGAATCCATCAGAGATTGAATGCCCCAAAGTACTTTTGGGACAATAATCAAATGCAGAATACGAAATGAAGTCATTTTCATAATTATTCCCAGAATCATTATGAAATGCGCACGCCGGATTATTAATAGTGGTTGAATTATTATGATTTGAAAAATTTGTTAGTGCTATATTACCGTAAAAACTTTTAAATTTCATATTCGGATCGGACAAATGAACAACATATTCCAATGAAGTGTTAAAACGACCAAGTGCGAAGTTGGAATCATAATAATATTCTCCTCCAACAGAGTTCTCAAAAAATACACACTGCATAATACTTCCGCCTCTTAGATCAAAAGTATTATTTACTAAATATACTTTATCATTATTGCTTGCTCCGTCATAATATAAGCAATAGACAGATGTACCCGAAGCATAATCTGCATTACCAGTCGCCACCTGGGTATTAATAATACAAACCTCGCTCCCCGATGAATTTCCTTTTATTTCAATACCCTTAAATTTCCCCGAAACAGAATAAGATTTAGTCCGCTCATAGTTAGTTCTAACCTTGCAGTTGGTAATCTTAACATTCGCCGCTGAATTTATCAGTAAAGAAGTAGCGTCTTTATATTCAGATCCACTCGCAATAGTTCCCTGCAGATCACAGCAATTAATTTCAAATTTTTGCGTTGTGACAACGGTGATGTTAGAATAAACAGGTTTAGGTTCAAGGGGTGTTTCGTGAGTAACAATTGAAAGTCCTGATAATTTTACATTTGAGCAATTATCAATAGAAATTCCACTACCTGTACTTGAAATAGATGATTTCGAAGAAAATGACTCTGTATCTGCAAAACTATTTGTACATCCGCCGTAAATTGTAATTCCATTAATAAAATCTTTAACTGTCACCGATTCTGAATATATCCCTGTTTCAATATACAAAAAACACTCACCCGCACTACCAGAATCCAAACATTTCAATCCCTCTGTAATGGTCTTAACTGGATGATTTACATCCGAACCTGTATTATTAATATCATCCCCTCCAGTTGAAACATAAATTGCTTTTTGCTTTGTCTTAGGCGCCGTAATATTTAAAGTTATACTTATTATCATTTCATTTCCTGATAGATCAACAGCCCTGACACAAAAAATTAAATTGTTTCCTGATTTCAGCAAGGAATCCGGTGTTATGACGATTGTCTGTTTATGAGTTACATTATCATAATTTTTCGACACTAAGTAATTATTACTGTTAAATATTGTTGTGTTTGTTACAAAATCACAATAGTCATAATTCTCTTCTATTATTTCAATGGTAATTGATGAAGTTGGTGTTATAGTCCTTCCATTTGTAAGAGCAGAACCTCCTGATGTCACGGTAATTACCGGATCAGTTTCATCAGAAGCAGGAGGTGTTGCAGCAGTTGTAAATGAAAAGGTATAATCATCTTTCATTTTATTTCCTGCAGCGTCACAGACATCTTTTGAAATAAAAACAGTATATACACTGCCTAATGAAAGAGATGATACCGGAACAGCTTGGAAAACTGTAGAATTAGAAAAATCAGTAACAGCACAATTTACTTTCTGACCTAAAGAATCTACTACATAAAAAGTATCTTTATTAACAGATGAAGAATTCATTTGTTCAGAAAACTGCACCTTGATAGACATGCCTGATACTGCAACACCGGTTTCGCCGTCATTAGGCGAAACTGAAGAAACAACCGGAGGCGTCAAATCGGGGTTTTTAGTCAGTTCTTTCCATAAATCGCTTTGAGAACATGAAATCAGAAAAACAAGACACAGCATTGACAGAATAACTGAAAGGCGCATTTTATCTCCAAAGCATCATAGAGCATTTACTTTATTAAGTATATTAACTCTATTTTATCAGTCCTCTTTGCTGTCAACATATTCTTTCAATTTATTTGCGGCAAATTTCGGATTTGCAATAACTCCCGGGCCGCAGATACAGCCTCCCTCACAGCTCATCACTTCAATTAAATTTCCTGGAGATTTTCCTGAAGCATATATATTCAAAAGGCTTATACTTTTTTTGTTAAAACCGTTGATATATGCCGGAATTAGTTCTGCTCCTTTACCCTTATCTTCCAGTATTTTTTTTACAGCTGCTGCGACACCTCCGCTTACCGGAAAATTCCGTCCTTGCGGTGAAGCATATCCTAAATCAAAATCCGATTCACCGCATGAAGAAACATCAATTCCTTTTGCGATAAAAAGTGCGCCGAGCTCTTCAAATGTTATTACATAATCAACATTATCATCCCGCAAACCTTCGTGACGTTTCGCTATACACGGACCGATAAAAACATTGACCGCATCAGGAAATTTTTCTCGTGTCATCGACGCCGTATAGGACATGGGAGTTTTTGCATGCGAAACATATTTCTGAAACGCTTTGGCATGTTTTTTTACAGCTTCAACATAAGCCGGACAGCAGCTTGTTCCCATTATGCTGTCTCCTGAGGCCATGCGCTCAATAAATTCTTCCGCCTCGGTTTCTGCAGTTATATCAGCACCGAGAGCAACTTCTACCACATAATCAAATCCGATTTCACGAAGTCCTGCTGACAATTGTTTCATAGAAAATGGAAACTGACCTGCAATTGCCGGCGCAATCAGCGCAGTTGTTTTACCTGAACCTGTTAACGATTTTAAAACTTCAACAATCTGACTCTTTTCAACAACTGCCCCGAAAGGACAGGCTCTGATGCATTTACCGCAATGAATACATTTATTATAATCTATTTCTTCCTTACCCGAAGCATTTTTGCTGATTGCGCCTGCGGGACATGCCTCTTCACACGGAACAGGGACATAAACAATCGCGTGATAAGGACACATTTTCAGGCAGAGTCCGCAGTTAACACATTTTGAGCTGTCAATATTAGCCTTTTTCTCATCACTTGAAATAGCACCCTTAGGACAATTTGTAATACACGGTTTGGCAACACAGTTACGGCAAACTTCCGTTACATAATAATTTACTCTGACGCATGCCTTGCATGCCTCGTCAATAAATGAAAGAATTTGTTCATCCGGAGAAATTCTATCAAGAGCTTTTTCGGCAAAATCCGAAAGCAGACTTTCGTCGACAAGCTTTTCGTCTTCAAGGCCGAAACCGAGTGATGCAATTACTCTCTGTCTGATTATTTCGCGGTCTTTTTCGACGCAGCATCTGTGAGACACTGAATTGCGCGGAATTATTTTTGTCGGAATACGGTTAATTTCTTCTTTCAGTTTATTTTCAAAAAAAAGAGAAGCAACAGCTGCCATAACTTCTCTTTTCAGATACGTCATTCTGTTATCGACAAACATATTACCTCTGTAAAATATAAGAAATTATTTTCTGGACAGTAGCCGAATGAATTACTTCATTGCCGACTTTAACAAAAGGCGGCTTTGAATCCGGTGATGCGTTTTTGCACATACCGAGACAGGCTGAACCGACTACTTCGACTTTTGACTTAAGTTCATCAGGAAGAAAATCTTCAAGTTCAAGCAGATTGGCACCGCCCAGAACATAACACGCGGTTCCCGTGCAGATTGTAATTTTAGTCTTTTCCATTTTTCCTCCTTTAGATGAACTGCAATTCTGTTTTCTTTAAATATTTATTTTCAAGATTATAAATTATTTTTTTTATAATATTTCTTCTTATTTCAATTTCGCGCGGCATGCTCGGATCCTGATGAGCTTCATTAATTCTTGTTCCAACCAGAAAATAAATGATATCATTATTCATCATGATGGCAATCGCTTCTGTCGCAGCATTTGATTCATCAGAATTTCTGAATTTTCCGCTTTCAAGCAATTCAGCTATACGGCACAAAGTCAAAATACCTTCCGTTACGAGATCAATTCCCTTCATGAGCGATTTCGGCGGAATTTCTCTGCTGATTTTAGAAATATCAACTTCAACATCTATATCGAGTTCGCGAGAAACAATCTGAGAAGTTGTTCCTCCGCAGATAATTCTGCATCCTTTAAAATCACGAATTCTTTCAGACATTTCGCGGTCTTTTTCCGGATGCATCGAAGGACCTGTTACCAATAAAAGTTTTCTCGGTTCACGGCAGCATATCACTTCACAGGTTATATCATCATGCGCCTTATAAATATCATGGGCAAGAGCCTGTGAAACAACACTGCGGGATAATTTTCCGGCACCAATACCCGGATCTGATTTAACAAGCTCATCAATATATTCACCAGTACTAAAACTTCCCCATCCCAGCGGAGTCGAAGCGCATCCCATACCCGACTGAGTTACCCCGTCAGAGAAAAATACCAGACGGTTTCCTCTTTCAAGACGAAGCGTATAATAATTGATGAAATTTTTTTTTGAAGCCGAACTTTTAATATCAATACGTTCACAGTTTATTTTTTCCGCTCCGCTTTGTGAAAGGAAAACAAATCCGGGATTATCATATTCAATTATAAAAGCGTTACCGTCGGGTTCAATCCTTGCAACAGTAAAGGTCGAGTAACCTATTTTTCTTTCTGAACATACCGGAAGCGTATCTATTATGATTTCAGCGCTTTTCCGTATATCCATGCTGTTTAAAACAAATACGGAGGCCATCTTTGCTGTCAGTGTAGCGAGAACATTTGCCTTAATTCCGCTTCCGAGACCGTCTGCAAGAACCGTAACAATGCTTCCGTCATCCGAACGTGTCGAAAGAAAAACATCACCTGCAACACTCATACCGCTTTTATTTATCTGATAATAATCAACCTCAAAGAATAAAGAAGAATCATTCATCTTCATCCTCCTTCATCTCGGAAGCGTTGAATGATTCAATAATTGAATTCAGAAGAACTTCAGTGCTCGCGGCATTTTCACCGAGAAGCGCTGCAATAGTCTGAACAGTCTGAAGGTTTCTATTGATTACATTTTCGGCTTTTTCAATGACGTGCTTCTTTCTCATCATCGGACTTGTTATATCCTGAAAAATCCCTCCGGCGACATGGCCTTTCTCAATAAGAAAAATGCTGCAATGATAGAACTTATTTGCGACACGGATATCTTTTTCAAAGAAATCATTTCCTGTGCGTATAACATTTAAAAAAATGGAACATATATTTGCAGGAAGAATTTTTGAAAGATTCGCACCTTCAAGACCCGGACGCGCATTAAACATGGTGTCGGCTTGTTCTATAAAAAGACGCGCGAAATTGAGATTACATTCAATGACGGAAAGTGAATCATCAGCAATTACGACACCTGAAGGCATCGACTTAATAAGTGCATTCGCTTTTTTCTGCGCAAGACGGCGCATATAGGTAACACACATGGATCTTTCTGCTTTTTTATCAATTATCGCCCTGGCGAAATCCCGGCACGAATCATATCCGCAGCCTCCGCAGTTAAGCTCCTGATCCTCACGTGATTTGCCGGTGGTTTTTAAAACTGCAGCAATATCTTCTTCCCGATAGACATTAGTGTTAACACAGTTCTTATCCCATCCGGCATTTATCTCTTTGTATACAGCTGAAACTATATGTTCGCGTTCGGATGCTTTCTGCGAAATATTCATTCGTTTTGAAAGAAAGGATTCTTTTTTTCCGGCAAGAGGACCATTGATGCATCCTCCGCGGCAGGCCATGAGTTCGAGAACCACAGTCTTTCCTTTTTCAATTCCGCCGATGCCGTCGAGAACTCCGCGTACCTCGTCTACTCCCGAAAAAGCCATGTAACAGTTATCAGCGTGCCTTGCTTCGGAAATAGTCCGGATCATTCCTCCTTCAACGGGATAATAGTTTCCTGCACCGGCTTTTTCAGTAATAAAATCCGCAGTCTCTTCTTCTTTAAGATCACCGAAAAGACTCGCAGCCTCATCAAATGAAACGGCAATGGAAATCAGCGACGGATTTCTGTCTGCCTCAATTTTCTTTGCAATACATGGTCCGACAAACACAACTTCGCAATCAGATCCGAATGAATCCTTCAGCTGTTTAGCATGAGCCAGAGCCGGAGACATGAGAGGAGTAAGCAGCGGAACAAGATGCGAATAGTATTTACGGATAATCTCAACTACAACAGGACAGCAAGTCGTGATATTTATTTCTTTCTGCCTGATACTATTTTTTAAAGCAGAACTCACTGATTGTGCTCCGAGAGCAGTTTCACTGGCACCGATAAATCCGCTGCGTGCGAACGAATTAATGAAAGCATTTTGAGCCGGAGAAGAAATGCATGCTATATAAGAAGGCGCTACACTCGCAATCAGCTTACGGCCTGATGATATCATAAATTTGAGGCGGACTAGATCATTACGGACGCGCTTTGCTCCAGCCGGGCAAACCTCAACACATCTTCCGCAGTAAACACATGCCTCGGTTATAACAATTGCATGACCGTCTTCAATTTTTATTGCCTTAAAATCGCATACTCTGACACATTTATAGCAGTCCTGGCACTCGGTTTTCTGTGTATAAACAGGACTCTGCGTATTCATTCCTTCACCTCAGAAGAAAAAGCCGAATTCATTATATCGTAAATATTTTCAGGCAAAATTCCCTGATACATATCATCTCCGATAGACATATTGGGGCCGAGTGAACAGTTACCGTGACACAAATTTCCTTTGAGAATGACTTTTCCGGAAAGATTATAGTCTGATATATATTTTTTAATTAATTCAATGCTTTCGTTGTTTCCTCTCGAAAAACAGGAACTGCCCATACATACAGAAATCACAGTCTTATTATCACTTTCCATATCGAACTCCGTCGACAAATTATCGAAGAGGGGCAAAACGGTCAAGAAATTAGTGTGATTTTTTTCACATTTATATGAATTTTATTTGTGTATTTATGAATTATTTAGCGTTTTTTAATCTTCCAGCACATTTTTAATACTATAACATTCCTTAGAATAACCGAAACCCATAAATTTCGTAAAACCGGAAGACTTTTTATTAATGCGCAAAGATATAAATATACCGTCCTTTGCAAAAAGCGCCTTATATTTTTTAGAGTCGAGATAGGAAGGTTTGCCGTATTTCGCAGACAATTCTGCTATAAGACGGATAAATTCGTTTTTATCATTTGCTAAATCAGTTTTTATTGTAAAATCTGATACTTTATTTCCGTCTACTGATACAAGCACGGAAGAATCATGATAATTGCCGATGACTATCTTATCAGAAGTCTCAATAAACGGAAGACCGTTTACCTCTTTAAGCAGATCAATTTTACTCATACCGAGAAATATACCGCGGTAAGAAAAATCATCCGCAGTCAAAAACACAGAAAAAGCAAATGAAACAACAAACAGCATCTTTTTCATATACTTACCGGATCACCTTTATACATTTAAAACTTTCAGCTCAATTTAAATTGAAATTAAAAACTAATCAATTATTTTTCATCTGAATCAAAAAAGAAATTGAACAATCATAAAAACAAATTCACGGTGGAATACATTTTGCACAAAGAGGTTTTATGACTGCATACCTGTCAGTTCCATTCATCTCCATCGCCGCTGCCATTGTCTTACACATTTCCGCCAGATTTAAAAAATATGATCCTGTAAAAAAAGCAGGTGCCGCCGTTTTCACTATTACTGCAGTTTTTCTTAATGTTGTTTTTTTCTCTTTTCATTTGATTCCTGAAAAGATGCTATTCATTGCTGCTGCAGCATCCGTACTAACGGCATTTATGATAACAATCATATGCCTCAAAAAAATGTCAAACGGACTAGCCGAAAAATTAACAGAAGTTCTCGCTGATGAAGAATCGGCAAAAAAAGATTTCCGCCCTCTTCACGGAATTTTCGAAAAAATCAGAAAATCGCATGGTGAGAAATGCGCAAAACACAGAAATGAAATTGAAGACTGCTTTGAAGAAATACGCCCTGCACTAAACGGCCTGGCCGCGGTAACAGAACAATATTTCTTTTTTCTCCGGACATTAAATTCAAAAATAGGAAATATCATATCCGACGTAGAAATAATGAATAACAGCATCGCTCTCGTGTCGCAAAGCACCGGGAAAACCTATGAAAGCATTTCCAGCTTAGCCGCAGCAACGGAAGAACTTACTGCAACAAATGAAAATATATCCGTCATTTCAGAAAATGCAGAATCTATAACTAAAAATGCTGTAACTTCAACCGATGAAACAATAAATCTGGTTCACCGTCTCCAGGAAGCAAGCGTTTCAATAGAAAGAATTGTTTCTATGATTATGGATATTTCCGATCAGACAAAAATGCTGGCGCTCAACGCTACAATTGAAGCTGCGCGCGCAGGAAACCTCGGCAAAGGATTTGCAATTGTTGCGGCAGAAGTAAATGAACTCGCCGGACAAACAAATAATTCACTGACCGGTATCAACACAAACATTAATCTTATGCGCACAACTTCATCCCATACCGTCGAGAAAGTTAAATCGATTTATTCCATTATCAATGACGTAAAAAGAGAAATATCAAACACAACAGGTGCAATATTTCAGCAGAATGAAAGCGCAGCCGTAATATCATCCGAAACGCAAAACGTTGCACAGGAAGTAAACCGTATCAGTGAAGATGCAAAGAATCTTACACGCTCGGCAGACGGAATGGTTGAAAGCATTAAGGCGCTTAAAAATGTGGGAATAAGTATCGAACGCGCCACCCTGAAAAGCCGCGACCTGATTCATAAAATTTTTGACAACATGAATAAACTTTCAGATTTCGAATAATATCAAGAGGTATACATGGCACAATTCACAGCTCTTTCTCCCGATGTTGAAGTCAACGGTCAGACTGTTCTCTCAATTGTTGCGGGAATGGATACTTTCAGAGAAATCGCACTTGAAATTCTTGAATCAAAAGGGATTTCTTCCCCGAAAGAGAATGACTGGTTTTTACAGCAGTCATGGCTCGATGCTTTCAGAGAAATCGCCGATAATGTGGGAGAATACACTTTGATGGAAATCGGACGCCAGATCCCCGAAAACGCAGATTGGCCTCCGCAGGTTAATTCCATTGAAACCGCACTTTCTTCAATTGATATTGCCTATCACATGAACCATAGAATTAAAGGCAGATTAATGTTCGACCCGCAAAACGGATCGATGCTTGAAGGAATCGGCCACTATGCTTACAAACATGATTCCGAAAGAAGAATTACCATGATATGCGATAATCCTTACCCTAGTGATTTCGATAAAGGAATAATTGAATCTGCTGCTAATAAGTTTAAAACAAAAGGAGACAGAATAAGGGTGACTGCAGACACAGATAGTCCTTCGAGAAAAAAAGGAGCCGATTCATGTACTTATATAATTACATGGTAAAAATCTTTTCAATTGGGTTTTTTGATGTTATATTATTACCATAAGAAATCAATAAGGAGTTTTTATGTTTGGAATTGATCCTCTATACATCGCGATGATACTTCCGGTGCTTTTATTTTCGATGTGGGCATCGGTGAAAGTCAAAAGCAGTTTTTCAAAATATTCTAAAATTCCGGCTTCCTCAGGCATGACTGGAAAGGATACGGCGGAATATATTTTAAGAGCTAACGGACTTGCACATGTAAAAGTCGTAAAGGCCAGCGGATTCCTTTCCGACCATTACGATCCGAAGGCGAAGGAAGTCAGACTTTCTCCCGACGTCTATAGTTCAAACTCTATAGCTTCAATCGGAGTAGCTGCTCACGAAACAGGTCATGCTCTTCAGCATGCCGAAAAATATTCACCTCTCGCAATACGATCAGCAGTCGTACCTATGGCAAGCATAGGATCATGGGGCTCTTACATAATCATATTTCTCGGAATGATAATAAATTCTGCGGGATTAATGCAGCTTGGAATAATACTTTTCGGAGCGGTTGTTTTCTTTCAGATAATAACACTGCCGGTGGAATTTAACGCATCTACAAGAGCAAAAGAACTCGTCAGAAGATACAGCATCGTCGGACCTAATGAAATCGGCGGTGTTGAAAAAGTTCTCAGTGCCGCCGCTATGACATATGTAGCCGCTGCAGCATCAGCAATAGTTACCCTTCTTTATTATTTAATCCGTCTGGGGCTTCTTTCCGGAAGAGATGACTAGTCGTTCATAAATTCTGACTGCACCGTACGCAGTCAGAATACCGAAAAGTGCACCTGCTGCAACATCTGAAGGGTAATGAACCAGCAGATAAATTCTCGAAAAGCTTATCA
>Ga0208040_1000599_pt1 | contig 41200 bp, 33 predicted proteins | sample AD_UKC083_MetaG_FD_184431 | JGI IMG/M metagenome (GOLD analysis project Ga0208040, IMG submission 184431) | Active sludge microbial communities of municipal wastewater-treating anaerobic digesters from USA - AD_UKC083_MetaG (SPAdes) (version 2) | ecosystem: Engineered > Bioreactor > Anaerobic >...
TCGGTTTAAGCTATAATAAAAAGATATTATTTTTCTCACCTTCGCAAGGTAAGTAAGCCATGGTAGAGATTGAAAACATCACCGAAATTCGGCCCCGCGTCTTGGGTGAGTTCCATGTGGAGCAGTTTGTCCCCCGGACGGAGGCTATCGCGCGCGCTTGGGAATGGGGCAAACAAGTGCACGGCGGTCAACTGCGCCTTTCCGGTGAACCCTATTTTGAAACACATTGCGGTTGGGTCGCGGGTTTTGTGGATAACCTGGTCCATAAAGAGTCCTGGACGATTGCCGCTCTCCTGCACGATACGATTGAAGATACCGGCGAGAGCCTGGAGAAAATCAGAGAGCTTTTCCCAGGAACGCTTGGCGAAGAAATCGCCCATATTATTGACGGCGTGACCAAAATGAGCAATCCCCGCGACGGCAGCACGCGCGAATTGGAAACGCTGCGCAAAATTGCCATGTTCCGCGACCCTGCCGTATTTGTTGTCAAGCTGGCGGATAAAAGTCATAACATGATGACACTGCAGTACATGTCCGCCGCCAAACAGTGTCAGAAAGCCAGCGAGGCCATCCGCTCATACGGCAAACTAGCTGGCATCCTCAACTGCTACCGTTGGCGCCGCTGGATTGAAGACATGGCTTTTCCCTACGCCGAACCTGAATCCTATGACATGGTAAAAGAAAAAATCGACCGCGACCGGCGACTCAATCTTAATTTTATCCGCTATAACCTGGTGGAGTTGGGGCGTTTGATGGAAGCAGAAGGCATCGACGGGGCTATCCGCTTCACCGTAAACGGCTATTGGCAGGCCTGGGATAAGTTGCAGCGCATGGCGCGCGCCCGCCGCACCTCGCTGGAAGACTTTTCCGCTGTCAATGATATTGTCAGCTTTCGCATGATCGTCCGGGAAAACGATGAAGCAGCCTGTTACCGGCTGCTTTCTCGTGTGAATCGCCACTTCAGCAAGAACCTCGACCAGGACCGCTTCGATGATTACATCGCTTCGCCGCAAAACGGCTATCGCGCCCTGCAGGTGACCACCTGGCAGCCGGGCGTCGGCGCATTGGAAGTAGCAATCGCCACGGAAGAAATGGAAGGCGAGAACACCTGGGGCGTCATTTATGCCGTTAATCATAACAAAGACATCAGCAAGTATCGTCCTGTCCAAATCCTGACGCCCTATGGCGGAACGCGCTTCCTGCAGGAAGGCGGCACAGTGCTGGACGGCGTAGCCGCGATCCAGGAATTCTATCTGGATAAAATCAGCAAAGTCATGGTAAACGGCGAGGAACGCCACCTTTATGACACGCTCGCTCCTGGGGATGTCGTAGAAGTAATCAGCACTGGTCCTCACCAGGTTCCCAAACCGGAATGGTTGGACCACTGCGACGTGTCCACCGCCCGCCGTCTGCGCGTTGTGCTGGCCAGGGTAGCACTAAAAGAAGCCAGCCAAAAAGGCAAAGCCCTGATTCATCCCTTGTTGGCCAAAAGGGGTATCCTGGCCCTGGAAGATGTCTCTGCGCTTGAACACACCCGGGTGGAACAACTTTTAGGATTGATGGCCTGCGCCAGCCTGGATGACCTTTATTCGGCTGTTGGCGGCGGCTCGATTTCACTTTCCCAACTCGAATCCGCGTTGGATTTGGTTGGCATTTCGCGCGTTGGCTTGGGATGGATAACGGTCGAAGTTTCGGGGTCAAATACAGCCAACCGCCCCGGGGGTCTCGCCTACCTGGCAGGTTTAGTCTCTGAATCGGATGGCAATATTATCCGAACGGTCCAATCAACACAAGAAGATGGGAGCTTTTACCTGCGACTGCTGCTTACGGGTATAACGGAAGAAAACAAGAAGAGGCTGACTGAAGCCTTCACCAAAAGCCGCTTCCCTCTGGATCGGGTAGAAATCGTCTGAGCGCTTGATTTTCCTTTCTATGAATTTGCTATGTTTTCTCCTGCCTGCCTCACGGCAGTTCTTTTTCAAGCCGCGCTGTGCTAAAATAACGCCAATTGCCCCGACGCGACAAGTTTTTTTATAACGCGGGGCAAATATCCATAAAACCAAGAGACTCAATGACAACTCTTAGAAAACACGCTCTAATTATTTCACTCTTACTTTCTCTGCTGTCTTTATTCAGTTTGCTTATCCCGCAAACCGCAGCAGGCCGCGCGCTCAACCCCCAGGGCGTTGGACCCGAAGTGGCCAACCCGACCCCGGACCTCAGCGGCGCGAAAGTGAAGGGGTATTTCTTCTACTCAAATACCTGCAGCCACTGCCTGGACATCTTGTCGCAAATCGTTGAACCTTTGGAATCCAAATATCCAGGGCAGATTGATCTGCGGCTGCTTGAGCTTGGAAATCCGGAGTATTATCGCGCGCTGCTGGCAGCAGAAGAAGCTTACCAGGTGAAACCGGAACAGCGCGGGCTCCCGACTGTCATTGTGGGGGATGAGATCCTGATAGGAGAAGCCCCCAATAAAGAAAATTTGGCCGGGCTCATTCAGGATGGCCTCGCGGGTTCGGGCGTTGCATTCCCTGAAATTCCAGGAGTGGACCCCGCACTGATGATTTCGGTCCCGCTTGCAAGCCCGACAGAAGAGATCGAGGCCTGCACCACCAGCAACCCCGAAGCGTGCGCGGTAGATGCTCCCATCTATGCCGCGTACTTCTATCAGGTTGGCTGCAAGGAATGCAATCGCGCGGACGCGGATATAAAGTACCTGCAATCGCAATATCCCCAGTTGGTCATCGAAGAGTTTAACATCTACGAAAACACCCCCCTGGCTAATTGGATGGCGGAACGGACCGGACGCAGCGCTGACCTGAAAGTCCCCGCTCTTTTCATCGGGGATGGCGCCTGGATTGGCGAAGGCGAAATTGCGCCTCAAAATCTTGAGCCCGCGCTCAAGAGCTTAAATGCATCAGGCTCCAGCCGCTTCTGGGACGCGTTTGACGCAACACAGGCCACCGGCGCCTTGGGCGCCAAGTTCCAGTCGATGGGCTGGCTGGCAATTTTGCTGGCAGGGCTGGTAGACGGTTTGAATCCCTGCGCTTTCGCGACAATTGTGTTCTTCATTTCCTACCTCACGCTGAGCGGGCGCAAGGGCAAAGAGGTCATCTTTACCGGAATCAGCTTTACTCTAGGCGTTTTCGTCACTTACCTGTTGGTAGGCCTGGGTTTTTATAAAGTGCTTGATTTAATCAAGGGCGCTCTGGCAGTGATCAGCACCATTGTGTACGCGGCAACCGCGCTCTTGTGTCTGGTGCTGGCGGTTCTCAGCATTAAAGATTACTTTACTGCCCGCAGCGGCGAGCTGGAGGATATGGCACTCAATCTGCCGAAGGCGCTGCGCAGACGCATCAATGCCACCATCCACAACAGCAAAAAGATAGGCGCGTACGCGCTCGGCGCGTTTATTAGCGGTGTGCTGGTTTCTTTGTTGGAATTGGCATGCACCGGTCAGATTTATTTGCCCACCATCATTTTCATGAGCAGCGTTCCAGAACTGCGCGGAAAAGCTGTCGCGAACCTGCTGCTTTACAACCTGATGTTCATCATCCCACTGATCGTGGTTTTTGTTTTAGCCTACTACGGCACCACATCCAAGCAGCTTACCGCCTTCCTGAAAAAACATGCTGCGGCGGTCAAGCTGGGCATGGCGCTCGTATTTCTTACCCTGGCTGGCTGGCTAATTTTTACCTTGCTTAAATAACCAAAAAAGACCTGGCAATGCCAGGTCTTTTCCATTAAGGCAATTCTATGCGCCCACTCCGGTACTTTTAACCAGCTTTGCCCAGGTGGAAACAAAGTGCACAATGCTGGCGGAACGGCGTGTTTGCTTTTCAGCGCTTCGCAAAGAGACGCGCAGCGTATCCGCGCTGCTAAAGTCCGGCAGAAAAAGCACTGCTCTGCCAAGCTCGAACGTGCTGTGGGCGTCTGACCCTACCATTTGCGGGAGAGCAAATTCCTGCGCAAAAGCCAGGGCTTTTTGGTTAAACGCGTTCTCCACGCAGCGCGCATTAAAGACCTCAATGCCGTCCAAGTGCGGCGCCAGACTCTCCAGGGTTTCTTTTTGCCAGCGGGAACCGCGGTATGGGTCAAAAGGATGTGCCACGCTTATAAACGCGTTTTGCTCTCGCAGACGCCGAACTACTTCCAGGGGATGCAATCCTTCGGGAATTTCTTCTGTCAAAAAGTAAGCCAGGATTTCACCTTCGGTGGTCATGATTTCTTCGCTCACAATCACCAGGTCAGGGGCCATCTCATGCGCTTTCAGGGCGCCGGCCAGCCGGTTATGGTCAGTCACCGCTACTTTTCCAATGCCCTTTTTGCGGCAATTAAGCAACAGCGCTTCCAGGCTCATCAGGCTGTCGGGTGAATAACGCGTGTGGCAGTGAAATTCAGCTTTAACAAATGCGGAATTCATTCGAGGTAAATCCTGGGTAGTCGATCCGCTAACCCACACACAACCTCATAATTAATTGTCGCCCAGCGCGCCGCAACCTCGTCGATGCTGATGGTTTCTTTGCCTTGCGAACCAATCAATACCACCTCATCGCCTGCTTTCGCTTCCGGAACATCATCCAACTGCAACATGCATTGGTCCATGCATACCCTGCCAACCACATTCACGCGTCTTCCGCCCACCAAAACTTGCTGGTTATCAATACGACGGTACCCATCGCCGTAACCGATTGGCATCACGCCGATACGCTCGTTGCCCGCGGTAACATACCGGGAACCGTAACTAATGCCGCTGCCCTTTGGATAGGTGCGAACCGAAATTAAACGGGCTTTCCACGAGAGCGCTGGCATAAATTCGGAACCTAAGAGTGTCAGCGGCGAAGGCGCCATGCCGAATATCGCGTCACCCGGTCGGACTAAGTCGTACCAAGCCTCAGGGAAGTTAAAAACAGCCGCAGAGTTTGCCGCGTGGACGATTTGAGGTTTCAGGTCGGTGTTCTCCAGCCGCGCAAGCAGGTCATTGAAAATCTTGATTTGTTTGTGGGTATAGCCTGATTGGGGTTCATCTGCCTGGGCAAAGTGGGTGAAAATTCCTTCGACACTGATAGGGCTGCCGCGCAGTTCCTTCAGAAATGGAGGGACATCCTCGGGCAGCATCCCCAACCTGCCCATGCCTGTCTCCACCTTGACGTGCGCCTTCAGAATACCGCCGTTGATGCGCGCGAATTCCAGGTAGCTGTGCGTCAGGTCTGGGTCGAAAAGCGACACAACTATCTGTTGGTCAATCGCTTCTGGTATCTTGGAAGGTGGGGTGTAGCCCAAGACTAACAGCTTGCACGAAATTCCAGCGCGTCGCAGAGCCAGAGCTTCTTCAATGCGGGCAACGCCGCACCAGGTAGCCCCACCCTGCACCGCAGCCTGCGCCGCGGGCCTCGCGCCGTGTCCGTAGCCATTAGCTTTGATGACCGCCATCACTTCCACTTTTGTCAGCTCTTTAATTCTGGCAACATTGTTGCGGATGGCGTTCAGGTCTATTTCCAACCAGGTTGAGTAACTATTAATATCCACAGCAGCTAAGTATAACCCCCACAAAAAAACCTTACAAGCCTAAAAACAACGACACCCTTCAGGAAAAAGAATATCAGGTAAAATTTCTAAATATTCCGAGATAACAATGGATAATAAAGTTCTGAACCAATTAGCAAGCAAACTCGGCGAACGAGGCGATCAAGCCAATATCCGTCTTGCGGAGGCAATTGCTGCCGCCCAGGACCTTGAGGCAATCCAGGAACTCATCACAGCGCTTCCCAAGGCGTCGGCTGTTCTTGCCAGCGACATCATCAAGACGCTCTACGAGACTGGCAAACGCCAGCCTGAGCTGATTTCCCCGCACATTGAGGTTTTCCTGAAGCTGCTGCGCGGAAAGAACCCGCGCCTGATCTGGGGCGGGATGATGGCATTGGAAACAGTTGCCAAAATCAGCGCGAACGCGCTTTTCCCATCTGTGAGCATACTGCAAGAAAGCATCCGCACTGGTTCTGTTATCACCCGCGATGCGGGCATTGGTACCCTTGCCGGGCTTGCGAGCGCAAAGCCGGAGTTCGCTCAAGCGCTGATGCCCTTCCTGTTGGAGCACCTGCGCACATGCCGCCCTGCCAGCGTGGCCCAGCATGCCGAAAAAATCGCCAATTGCGCGTCAGGCTCCTATACGCCTGACTTCACGGAAGTGCTCGAAAGCCGCATTCCAGACCTGAGTGCATCCCAGGCCCAGCGCGTAAGGAAACTCATCAAGAACGCGACAAGGAAGGCGAATGACCGCATTTAGCTGGACGCTTGATGCCCGCGATGGAAACGCGCGCGCCGGCACCTTTACTACCCCTCATGGCAAGCTCAGCACGCCTGTTTTTGCCCCGGTGGGAACCCAGGCGACCGTTAAATCCCTGACGCCAGCCCAGGTAGAGGAGTTGGGCGCGCAGATGGTGTTGGCGAACACTTACCACCTGTTCTTGCGCCCGGGGGAGGAATTAGTCGCGGGCTTGGGCGGCTTGCACAACTTCATGCGCTGGAATAAGCCCATCCTGACGGATTCGGGCGGTTTCCAGGTTTTCTCCCTGACCCAGACCCGCAAGATTGATGAGGACGGGGTCAGCTTCAAGTCTCATATTGACGGCTCTATAAAGCGCCTGAGCCCAGAAACTTCTATACAAGTTCAGGAGAAACTTGGCGCGGATATCATTATGGCCTTTGACGAATGCGCCGTTCCCACCGATTATGACTACTCCCGGCTCGCGATGCGGCGGACGCACGCTTGGGCACGCCGCTGCCTTGAGGCGAAGACACGCGGCGACCAGGCCTTATTTGGGATTGTGCAGGGCGGCGTTTTTTCCGATTTACGCGCCGAATCCGCCCGTGAAATCAGCGCGATGGGCTTTCCTGGGCACGCCATCGGCGGACTGTCGGTCGGTGAGTCCAAAGCGGACATGTACCGCACCATTGCGGAAGTGAACAGCATTCTGCCAGAAGATAAACCACGGTATCTGATGGGCGTGGGGACGCCGGAAGATCTCATCGAAGGTGTTCGGCGCGGCGTCGATATTTTTGACTGCGTTCTGCCCACCCGGCTGGCGCGCCACAACAGCGCGATGACAATGCGCGGCAGGTTGAACCTGATGAATGCCAGCTTCGCGCGGGATGAACGCCCAATCGACTCTGGCTGCGGCTGCTATACCTGCCAGCAATTCAGTCGGGCTTACCTGCGCCACCTTGTCAACGCCAAAGAAATGCTGGCAGCCACCTTGCTTTCCATTCATAACCTGTATACGCTTGTGCACCTGGCAGAAACAATGCGTGCCGCAATTCTCGAAAGCAATTTTGAACAGTTCGCGCGGGTAACGTTGGCGCAGCTTCAAAGTAAGGAGTGAAATCATGACGATCATTCAAGCTGTAATTCTCGGAATCGTGCAAGGTTTGACGGAATTTCTGCCAGTTTCTTCCTCTGCGCACCTGGTGTTGGTGCCGTTTTTGCTCAACTGGAAGCTTGACCCCACGCAGGCTTTCGTTTTTGACGTGCTCGTGCAGCTTGGCACGCTTACGGCTGTGATCGCGTACTTCCGGAAAGATTTGTTGACAATCTTCAAAGCCTGGGCGGGCGGCATCCGGGCGCGAACGCCCTTCGCGGAAGCCGAAAGCAGGTTGGGCTGGTATATCATTCTGGGAACAATCCCAGCTGGGCTGGCGGGTTTGCTATTAAAGGATAAAGTTGAAGCCGCCTTTTCAGACCCAATGATGACTGCCGTCATGCTCTTTATCACGGCGATTTTACTCACCCTTGCTGAAGTATTCACAAAAAAGACCCGTGAGTTGGAACACCTTTCCTGGCTGGATGCCCTGATTGTTGGCGCATTCCAGGCCATTTCGATTTTCCCCGGAGTTTCCCGGTCCGGCGCGACGATTTCGGGCGGCCTTTTCCGCGGACTCAATAGGCAGGATGCCGCGCGTTATTCGTTCTTGTTATCCATCCCGATTATGGCCGCCGCTGGCTTGATGGCGTTTTCGGATTTGCTGGCTGTACCTGGTTTAAGTTCTTTTCTGCCGCTCGTGTTAGTTGGGTTCATCTTTGCCGCGCTGGTTGGGTACTTCGCGATTCGCTGGTTCCTTGCCTTTCTGAAGAGCAAAAGCTTGCTGCCTTTCGCGCTTTACTGCGCGCTTCTGTCCGTCGTTGTACTACTGGTGATGGGGATCAGTTAGCAACCAGCCCACAACCCAAAGAGGCATATCCGCCCACTCATCCTATTGGCGTTCGGAAAATCTGGGGATGGCAGAGGTAAATGTAAGCATGCCACAAGCTTTACTTCGATACGTTTGTATACCTGGCGCCTAAACTTAATTAATTCAGCGGGCTTTTGGGGGCGCTAAAAAATCAAGACATTCCCGGCGTGCCGTCTCCACGGCGAATTGCTATGCGAATTGACTCTGTTACCGTTCTGATATTTACGGGTTCCAGTCAGGCTGAATTATTATGTGGAATTAGCGTCTTGGGTGGGCAGCCCGGAAAACTCCAGTTGACTTCTGAATGAAGATTCCGCCATCCTGATCAATTTTCCGCTGGAAGAAAACTGACAAATCCCCGATTTGCTCTTTGCAGAACCAAATTTGCCCGGTTGGCGTGCTGAAAACATAGTCCGCCAAAAGCTCGGCATCGGTTACCCATAAATCACTGGAATATGGGATTAGCTCCACGCTCTCAAAAAAAGGCTCAATCTGACCGCGGCCATTTTCCAGGCTAAATGGTCGGCTCATGGCAGTTTCCGCTTCAAAGCTCGGCTCAAATTCACGCAACAAAGTATCAAGTTCGGTCATATGCTTCGCGCCGTTGGTAGCCGCCAAAAACCTGCCTTGGGGTTTAAGCACCCGGGCAGCTTCTTCTATCGCGCGTGCAGGAACAGGCACATGGTACAACATATGGTTGGCGATTACAGCATCAAACACTTGGTCTGGGAATGCCAGGGATTGCGCTTCCTGATTAAGAAAAACAACCTGGTCTGGCGCTGCCAACATTTTCCGCGCTTCTTTAATCATGCCCATGGATAAATCGGACAGGATAAGGTCAACGTCGGCTGGCAGCCGGGTCAGATTCACTTGCCACTGCGCCGCGTGTCCGCAGCCAAGTTCCAGCATCTGCTCACCAGCTTTAGGATTAATCTGGTCGAAGATAAAACCAGCCCAATCCTGCCGTCCGGTGCTAAAGAGGGTGTGAATAGTGATGCGCGAATTCAGATTGCCGGGATCGCGATATTGGTATTTTTTTAAATAGCGTGGGTCGTTAATGGTCATGGTTATTTCCGCATTACTAAGCTGCCAGGTGAACTCTGGCAGGTACCAATTATCATATTAGTGAAGAAGAGGAAACAATCGTTATCGCGTTTAGTTTTATCACATTTGAAGGTTTCTGCAATCGGGTTTAGAGCTGAGGAGCAGCTTCTCGTCTAAAGTCCTCGTGGAATGGCATCCTATCAGGTTAATTATTATGGTAATCTTGACAGGTATCCTCTCTCGTGCTAAATTCATTTTATATTTATTTGTTCGTTTTAGAAAGAATCGGGAGTAGGAATGTCAGAACGGTTGGTCGGCACCATTAAATGGTTCAGCGCCCCAAAGGGGTACGGTTTTATCGGTCAGGAATCAGGCGAGGATATCTTCGTTCATTATTCCGCAATTGAAATGGATGGTTACAAACGCCTGAGAGAAGGCCAGCGGGTGGAATTTTCGATCGAAGATGGTCCAAAAGGAAAACAAGCTGCGAATGTAGTTGTGCTCGACAAGTAATAATGCATCCCTTGCATCATCAAAAAGACCGGTCTCCCGGTCTTTTTGTTTTTTTCCTATGGCAGATCTAATGCGACTTGAGAGCGGCGGCCATACGTTCCAGCGCTTCCTGCAAGACTGAGCGCTGGGTGCCGAAATTCAAGCGCACAAAAGAACACCCCTCCGAACCATAATCCGAACCGCAATTCAATCCCACGTGGGCATTTTCCTGGAAGAACTTCTGCGGATCGGGCTGCAGGTTCAACTTTTGGCAGTCCAGCCAGGCCAAAAATGTGCCCTCTGGTTTGTGCATCGTAACGCCGTCGAATTCCGCTGTGATTACCTCGGCCAGCCAATCCCGATTAGCCTGCAAATAGGCAAGCATTTCCTTCAACCACGCGTCTCCATGCAGATATGCTGCCCGGGCAGCGGTGAGCGCCAGCAGGTCCGGACCGCTGGTAAGGCCGTTTTTAAAATCACGATAACGGCGCGCCAATTCCGGATTGCTGATTACCGCCACCGACGCGTACAAACCGGCGATATTGTAAGTTTTGCTGGGCGCCAGCAGCGTGAGCGTGTTATCGGCAACTTCAGGGTCAAGTGACGCTATCGGAATATGCTTTCTGCCATCAAAAGTAATATCGCAGTGGATTTCATCGGAGCAAATGATGACCTTATGACGCAGGCAGATTTCAGCCAAACGCGTCAGTTCTTCCCGCGTGAAAACCCGTCCGGTAGGGTTTTGAGGGTTGCACAGAATAAATACTCTCACGTTCTCCGCTACAATTTGCTTTTCGAAACTCTCAAAATCAATGCTGTAAGAACCATCCGCGGCGCGGATCAGGGCGTTTGTGACGCAGGGGAGCTTAGCGGACTGAGGCGCGCTGAAAAATGGCGGATAGGCAGGTGTATGAAACAAAACCGAAGTGCCTGGTTCACAAAAAGCGCGAATAGCTAGGTTAAAACCAGTCACCACGCCGGGAACATAACTTAAGTGGGCAGGCTGTGGTTGCCAGTCAAAATGACGCTTAAGGTAGCTCACCACGATTTCCGAGAGATCAGCAGGGGGAAAGCCGTACCCAAAAATGCCGTGGTCCACGCGTTGATGCAGCGCTTCCAAGACTTCAGGCGGGCTCTGAAAATCCATATCAGCAACCCACAAAGGCAGGACGTCTTCCGGGAAGTATTTCCATTTGATGCTCTCCGTGTGCCTGCGATCCACAATCTTGTCAAAATCCATAAGCCATCCTCCACGACACGTATGTCCGTATATTCTATACCCTTTCACCCAAAATTGACCGGGGCATCCGCTAAACAGCCGCTTCTGCCCATCAGTACTGGTATACTCATGGCATGACCAAGCGCATTCAGGCCATTTTTCAGCTCAGCCGCCCCAAGGATTTCTTTTTCTTTGTTCTGGCCTATACCCTGCTTGGCATCGCCAGCGCGCAAGGAGAATTTGGGGCACGTTTCCTGCTGGTGTGCGCGGCGAACTTTTTTGCGGTTTGTTTCACGTTTATTTACAATCAACTGGCAGACGCGCCTTTGGACACCTTTAACGAACTCAAAGCGGCGGCTAACCCGATTGCTCAGGGCAGCATTTCAAGCGTTGGAGCTGGAATCACAGCTCTTACGAGTGCTGTTCTTGCGCTCGCGCTTTTTTGGCTGCTGGATTGGCGGCTTGTTCTGGTGGGCTTTGCTCTGATTGGCTTGGGTCTCCTGTATTCATCCCGCGGAACCCGCTTGCATGGGGTTTCCATGCTGGACCTGGCCGGACATAGCTGGCTGCTAGCCCCCGCGCTTTCCCTTTCGGGGTTCCTTGCTTTCAGACCCCAACTGACCAGCGAGCTTTTGTTTCTATTCTTATTGGTTGTTTTCCTTAGTTTAGTCGGGGAAATTTCACACGAACAAAGAGCTCTTCACGCGCTCGATGAGACGCCGGCACGACAGACAGTGCTGAACATCAGCGCGCGAGCGGTGCATTTCCTGTTGCTCGTTTTTTCTGCGGCGGGCTTGCTCAGCGGCGTAATTTTGTTCTTCTTCCTGCGCGTTTTGCCGCTCAGGGCAGCGATTTTTATATTGGTTTGCGCGGCAATTCTGCTGCTCCCGGGCTTGATTAGGATTAACCGGGAATCAGGCGCAAGTGCCGACCGCATGCACCTGCACGTCCCGGTGGAAAAAGCGGTAGCGCTGGGTCTGTTGGTTGAATTTCTTACAAGTTTATTAATAACAATGCTTTGATGGTGAAAAATGCCTATGAGTAGACCTCCACTTCCTGAAATCAAACTGTTGGCGCCAGAAAACTGGCGTGAATACGCCCTGATCGACAGCGGCGAGGGGAAAGCCCTGGAACGTTTTGGTCCCTATTTATTAATCAGTCCAGAACCGCAAGCCGTCTGGAAAAAGTCCCTGCCAGCGGCAGAGTGGCAGAAAGCGCACGCTGTTCTGCGCGAGGAAAACAAGGAGTACGGCGGAACATGGCAGTTGCTTAAACCCATCGAAAAATCGTGGGAGATGCACTACCAAACGCTGACTTTTCAGCTGCAGTTGGGAAGCTCCCGCCACATTGGGGTTTTCCCAGAACAAGCCAGCCACTGGGACTGGATCATGGAACGCATCCAGGCTGAAAAACGCCCCATGCGCGTCCTGAATCTCTTTGGTTATTCCGGTCTGGCAACCTTGGCTGCCGCCAAAGCCGGCGCGGAGCTTACGCATGTGGATTCCTCAAAGCACGCGTTGAACTGGGCAAGTTACAACCTCAAACTCTCCGGTTTGGCAGATAAGCCGGTACGATGGATCGCCGAGGACGCTCTGAAGTTTACCCAACGTGAGGCGCGACGAGGCAATAAATACGAGGGCTTAATCTTGGATCCCCCAAAATTCGGGAGAGGGTCACAAGGGCAGGTCTGGGACTTTTTTAAGAAACTGCCCGAACTTGTGGAAGCTTGCCGCGCAATTCTTTCGCCAAAAGCAAGCTTCATCGTGTTTACTACCTACGCGATTTCAGCCTCAGCGCTTGTCGCGCTCCAGGCGGTCCGGGATATTACCAGCAACAAGGGCAATGCGGAATGCGGAGAATTGGTCTCAATTGAGGAAAGCGCGGGTCATATCCTCTCGCACGCTCTTTACACGCGCTGGACGCCATAACAAGTCGGCGTCCTTGACGAATTCTTAGGTTTCAGGCTGCATGGTCACCAAAACCCGGTCAACCCGACGGCCGTCCATGTCCACAATTTCAAATCGGTAATTTTCCCAGGTGAATACCTGCCCTACCCTGGGAATGCTTCCCAATTGGTTCATCACAAACCCGCTCAACGTCTGGTATCCAGCCCGCGCTTCATCAGGAAGTTCATCCAAATCCAGCAGTTCTTTGATTTCATCCACCGGCAGCATGCCGTCCAGAAGGTAGGAGCCATCATTCCGCTGGACAATTTCCTGCTCCTGATCTTCCGCGTCAAGTGGAATTTCACCCACAATCGCTTCCAACACATCGTAAAGCGTGACCATGCCCTGCACGCCGCCGTACTCGTCAATCACTAGCGCCTGATGGGTTCCAGTTGCCCGGAACTGCTCAAAAACTTTCAGCGCCTGCATGTTTTCTGGAACAAACATAGGTTCACGAATGTAATCTGCCAGGTGAAAATGCGGCGCGTGCAGGTCCACCCCAACCAATTCTTTAACATTCACCATGCCAATAATGTCATCCAGGCTGCCCCTGCCCACCGGAATGCGGGAATACTCACTGTGCGTCAGCGCATAGATGACTGTGTTCTGGTCATCTTCAATATCTATCCATTCCAAATCGGTGCGCGGGGTCATCAACGCGTCCACACGCCTATCCCCCAGCCGAAACACCCCCGAAAACATATCCGACTCGGTTTGCTCAATCAAGCCGATATCAAGCCCTTGTTCGATAAAAACCTTGATTTCATCTTCCGTAATGCTTGGCTCAGTCTGGGTATCGATCCGCAGTAGTTTGATACCCAAATTGGTGGACGCGCTGAGGAGCCGCGTAAGCGGGCGCAGGACGCGAGTCATCGTCCGAATCCCAGGCGAAAGACGGCAAACGACATCTTCTGGCTTGCTCACAGCCATCCGCTTGGGGATCAATTCACCCAGCACGATCGAGAAATAGGTAATTACAATCACAACGAGGATCAGCGCGACAGTATCCGCGGCAGGCGCCAACCAGGCGATCTTGCGCAGCACCAACGCCAATGGTCCTGCCAACATCGCGCCGCCAATACCGCCTGCCAGGGTGTCGATCATGGTAATCATAATCTGGATGGTGGAGAGATATTGTTGGTTGGGGTCCTTTAGCAATTCCAGCGCGTCAGTCGCGCCTTGGTTGCCGTCTTCACTGCGCTGCTGCAGTCTCGGTTTTCGCGCCGAGACCATCGCAATTTCGTACATGGCGAAGATTCCGTTAAAATAGAACAGGATCGCGATGAGGATGATGTTCAAATACAAAGGCATTTCAATTCCTTCCCCCGAGGCGAAAATTTGGGGTCACTTTGGGTGTTTCTGCCCCGGGGAAACTGCCGCTATTCTATCAGAAATCGGAGTCTTGGTTGCGATTGCTGATTTACAGCATTTGTTTGCGTTGCAACTACGTGACCAGCTTGTCTGGAAGAAAATCCGTGCGGTTATGGTAAACCAGAAGATAGCGCGCTTGCTGAATGGAGAAACGCGTGATTCCGCAATTGTTAAGCTCAATCTGATAAGGAAGACGCTGCTGATTCGGCTCTTCCAAATCCAGATTGAAGATAGCCCGAAAGAAGCAGGCAAAGAAGCCGCCGTGAGTAATCACGCCCACCCGGTCTTCCGTATTTCCGTGCCTGGCAAACAACAAGTCCAGCATGCGCACAGCACGCGGTATGCGCGCCGCGCGTTCTTCCCGTCCACCAGGCCACCAGCCCTGCTCGGGGATTGGCTCCAGGAGACTCAGGTTTGGATAATTATCGCGCAGGTATCGCGGGGTCAGCCCATGTTCGACGCGAATGCTGCTGACGCCTTCAATCAGCTCCTCAAAGTAAATTCCGCCCACTTCGTGCAGGTCCGGAACGCCCAGCAGGGGAAGACTGAGCCTTTGGGAAAGGACCGTCCCAGTCTGGACAGCCCGTTCCATCAAGCTGCAATAAAGATGCGTCAGGCCGTTTTCAGCCCGGTTCTGAAAACCTTTACGGTTGATAGGGGTATTAGCTGACGCGCGCGCGAAGAAATCTGCAGCCAGCCCAGCTTGTTGATAACCGATATCGGTGAGTTTGGGATCAGACCGACGATTTCCCCAGTCATATTCCTCTTCATCATAAAGGGCGTTGTTTTCAGATTGTCCGTGCCGGATAAAGTACAGTTCCATATCCCATCCCGTCTTTGTATTTATCCAAGATTATCACATATTTGTCACTCTTATCAGTCTTTTGACATATGGCGAACGCTTCAGGCAATCGGCAGCTCGATGAACCCCAAGCGTGTTACCCTCAAGTCAGTCATGACCACTTCAAATGCGCGTGTATTTTCTTCCCGGCAAGTGGTATAATCTTGCGGCGATTAAAATGGAAACACAACTGGAAGAAAAACTCAAGAATATCCTCGAGCACTTCGAAGAGCTCGAACAGAATCTGGCGGAAGCCGGCATGGACTACCAATTAGTGGCGGAACTTTCCAAGGAACGCGCGGAGCTTGAACCGGTAGTCAATCTGGCGAAGCAGTACCAGACTGCCCAATCCCAGCTGGAGGAAACGAAATTTCTGCTGGGCTCGACGGAAGGGGAAATGCGCGAGCTGGCAGAACTGGAACTGCAGGAACTCTCCGAGCAAATGGATTCAGTTCAGGCAGAGCTGCGCGCTCTCCTGGTCCCAAAAGACCCGCGCGATAACCGCAACGTGATTGTCGAAATTCGCGCCGGTACTGGCGGTGACGAAGCCGCTCTCTTTGCGTCAGACCTGCTGCGTATGTACCTGCGCTACGCCGACCTGCACCACTATAAGACAGAAATTCTGTCTGCCAACGAAATTGGCATCGGCGGATATAAAGAAGTAACTTTTGCTGTCAAAGGAAAAGGCGCATATTCCCGCCTGAAATTTGAATCCGGCGTCCACCGCGTCCAGCGCGTGCCCGAAACAGAATCCCAGGGCCGGATCCATACCTCCACGGTAACTGTCGCAGTATTGGCAGAAGTGGAGGATGTTGAAATTGACATCCCGGAATCCGATATCCAGGTGGACGTTTACCGGTCTGCGGGCGCGGGCGGACAGAACGTCCAAAAGAACATGACCGCGGTGCGCATCACCCACTTGCCAACCGGCATCGTAGTCGCCTGCCAGGATGAGCGCTCCCAATTACAGAATAGGATGCGCGCGATGGGCGTGCTGCGCGCCCGCCTGTATGAAATTGAACAGCAAAAGCGGCAGTCCGAACAGGATGCCACCCGCCGCTCCCAAATCGGAACCGGCGAACGCAGCGAGAAAATCCGAACCTACAATTATCCCCAGTCCCGCGTGACAGACCACCGCATCAACGTGTCCTCCTTCAATCTGGCTGGCGTGATGAGCGGAACTGAATTGGATACCTTCATTGAAGAGCTGCAGGTTGCCGACGAGGCGAACCGCCTGGCAAACTATGAGACTCCCGACTGATGTAAGTCTGGCCGAACTCCAGCAAGCAATTTTACGAGAGCTGTCCCCCGCAGTACCCGATGCCCACATAAGCATTCTGGTATTGCTCGCTTTTGTACTGAAAGCTCCAAAAACCTGGGTATTGGCGCATCCCGAAGCATGCTTGAACGCACAACAAGCCGCAGTCTTTGCCCAGCTGGTGCAGCGCTTTGCTCAAGGTGAGCCGTTGGCTTATCTGACAGGAAGTCAAGAATTTTACGGGCTCAATTTTCGGGTTTCTCCCGCTGTGCTCATCCCGCGACCCGAAACTGAGCTGCTGATTGATGAGGCGCTGGCATGGCTGAGCCGCAGGTATGGTCCCGTTCAAGCGCTTGATGTTGGGACTGGCTCCGGATGCATTGCGATCACCTTCGCGAAAAAAGCCCCGCATCTTCAGCTTACTGCCACGGACATCTCCGCGGAGGCACTAGCAATCGCGGCAACCAATGCTCGCGAACACCAGGTTTGTGAGCGTATTACGTTTTTGCAAGAGAACTTAATTCCAGAATCTCTCTCAGGTTTCGACCTTATTTGCGCCAACCTGCCCTACATTCCAAGTTCCGCGCTGAACGCAGTCAATAGCATCGCCTACGAGCCCAAAATCGCGTTAGACGGCGGACTGGATGGGCTGCGCCTGCTGCGCCGCTTTTTCGAGCAAGTGCCCAGGCATCTGAACCCCCACGGTCTGGTCCTTGCGGAAACAGAAGCAGGTCTGGGCGCAGAAACAATCGCACTCGCGCGTGAAAACCTGCCAAATGCTCACATTGAGCTGCTGAAGGACCTTAGTGACCACGACCGATTGGTGCGGGTACAATTGGATTAAGCTATGGGCGCATTAACTACACGCATCATCTCAACGAACGACCCAAGCGCGTTAAACCTCGCTCTGGAAACTCTGCGGGCTGGCCGATTGATTGTTTTTCCGACTGATACGCTCTACGGACTGGGCTGCGACCCTGACAACCCTGCAGCGCTGACCGCGATTTACACCGCCAAGAACAGGCCGGCTATGAAGGCGCTGCCTGTCCTGATTGGCGAGATTAGCCAGCTTCATATGTTCGTCGAGAGCGTGCCAATACAGGCCGCGCGGCTGATAGCGCGTTATTGGCCAGGACCGCTCACGCTGGTTTTACCCAAGAACCCTTTGCTTCCAAGGGAGCTCACGCCTTACCCCGGCCTTGCCGTGCGCATGCCCGACAAATCCTTCGCGCGCAGCTTGCTGGTGGCGGCTGGCGCTCTGGCGGTCACGTCAGCCAATATCTCCGACCGGGAAAATCCACAGAACGCCGAAGAAGTCCGCGCGCAGCTGGATGGCAGAGTGGATTTAATCCTGGACGGCGGAAAACTGCGCGGGAGCGCCGGCTCCACCATCATCGACTGCCTCGGCAGCCAGCCAAAACTGCTGCGCGAAGGTCCTATACCATTCCAAACCTTGTTGGATAGCTGGAACGCTGAATAACTATCGCGAACTGCAAATTGCGCTTATCGGTGGGTAAAGATAATTAAGGGAGCAGACTAACAAAAAAAGAGGCCGCCTAAACAAGACGGCCTCTTTCTATCCTTTTCAAGGCAGGCAGATTATTCTTTAGGTTCTGCCTGGATTTTAAGCTCGGCGGCCGCTTTGCGCGCCGCTTTGCGCTTCTTACCCGACCTGACAATCAAGTACACGATTAAGGCGATCGGCAGAAGGAAGGGAACCCAGGTTATCGCGAACCAAATCAAACCAGTTCCGACTTTTTGCGCGGTGCGGATGAGAGCCTGCACGGCTTTCTTTGCCTCACCAGAGGGCTTCCACGGGCCAATTTGAATGGGCTGCAGCGATGCCTCGGCAACGAATTCCACGCTGACGGATGAAAGCGCGGCGGACTCCTCCAGGTACTTGATGTGACCCTTCAGAACTTCGATCTCGCTGCGAATGCTGGTCAGCTCCCGGAAGATATCAAGCGTGTACTGCAAATCACTGGCGCTTTCCAGCAATTTCACCAGCTGCTGTTCAGCCGCTTCCAGGTTGCGCAGACGGGATTGTGAATCGACGTAATCAGAAGTGACATCCTGCCCGCTTACGCTCTCAGAAAGCACGCCGCTCTTTGGGTCAGCAGCCATCTCGCGAATTTTCTGCATCGCCTCATCCAACCGTTCAGATGGAACCCGAATGGTGACGGACGTTTGCGCGTATTCCTTGCCGCTGCTGTCTACGGAATTCCATTGGTTAGAGGTCACGACATACCCCCCCATTCCCTCCGCCATGGTCATAACAGCCCGCATGGCAACAGTTGGGTCCCCGACAGATACGCGCATGTAAGCTTGCTTGATAACCAAGCGCTCCACGGACTCCCGCGCGGACTGGTCACCTGCGCTTCCAGCGCTTTCGTATGCGTCTTTGCTCTCTTCAACAACCGGCGCGTAAGCCGGCATCTCGGCACTTTGCTCAACAGAGCGGCTGGCGCAGGCGCTAAGAGCAAGGATTAGAATAATACTGAGGAATATCCAACGCTTCTTCATTTCAAGTCTCCTATTCGTTACGAACTCTAAGCTTAAGACGCAGGACGCGGGAAAATGTTCCAGGATAATGGTACTAAATGCCTTCAGCCAGGCGGTAGGCATGCCTGGAGGGGATCCCTAGCGAAAGGATGCGCTCCTGAACCGGTCGAAAATCGTACGCAACGCGGTGGTAGCTATAAATCTCTTCCTCATCGTCCCAGATAACGTAAGAAGCCAGCGGGTTCCGGTCGCGCGGTTGACCAACCGAACCGGGATTGAGCAAAAAACGCTTCTCGGAGCGCCACATATCCCCAGAAGACGGCAGCAGGATGCCGGGGTGTTTGGAGTGGTCATCAATGAAGATGACTGGAATATGGGAGTGTCCAATCAGGCAAACCTGGGTATCAAAAGCCGAAAAGTTTTCTTTGGCTGTTCGGGCGTTCATCACATACTCCCAAATGGGATTGCGTGGACTGCCGTGGGCTAAGGTGATGCCGTCTTCCACGCGCTGAACCTCCAGGAGTTCCAAAAATTCCCGGGATTCCTGGCTTAACATGCGCTCCTGAATCATGATGGCCGCGCTCGCTTCGTTATTGAAAGCTGACAGTTCAATAAAACCCATCACCGCCGCGTCATGGTTCCCGAGGATGCACACTAACCTTGGCAGAGATTTAAGTATCTGAATGCATTCATTGGGGTCGGGTCCATAGCCAACCACATCCCCCAGGCACCAAACACGGTCAAATACCACCGCATCAGAAATGACTGCTTTTAGGGCATCAGAATTGGAGTGAATATCAGAGATTACCAGGGTGCGCATACGCCTAAGGCATCCGAAAAGTAAAGAACCACTCAGAATTCGTAACTTCCAGATTGGTGTTGGAACCTACCAGATTAATCCAGGTATTTCCCGGTTTAAGGGGGAAGAGATTTCCCTGCGCGTCAAAAAATTGGATGGGCTTCTCCTGGCTGGTGGCCTTCCAGGTCACTTCGTAGGCTTGTCCATCGCGGAATACAATCGCTCGCATGCCGCTGGCGTTATCCCACACCGCGATATCGTGCAGCACGCTGCTGTATTCGGTGTAGGTCGCGTAGGCCATTATCACATTTGAAAAAGCCAACTGCTGGTTGTTCAGCCTGTCAACCAAGGGAATCATCTGCTCGTAGTTGTTTGCGTTTTCTATCCAGCGCAGGTATTTACCGCTGGTTTCATCGTAAATCCAATCGCCCTTATCCAAAAAGTTGTAAAACAGCGTGGCCTTTTCGGCTTTTTGCCCGCCCGCGGGCAGTTTGGTATCAAACAACATGCCGGTAAGGTCGGGCTTGCTTTGGGTGACGCCGCGCGCTCCCATCTGAGCAGTGACGTCAGCGCTGTTGGCGAATACCCCCACCACGGTGTAGTCATCCCGACATATCCCCGGGCAGTTACCCTCCGTCAGGATGCGGTTGCCCAGCAAATCGTAGATTCTTGGCAGCACGTTTTCTTGGTTGGCGCCGCTAAATGCCAGGACTGCCTGGTACATGCGCGCCAGTTCGGGGTCAACCAGTCTGCCAGAGCGGACAGGTCCGATTTTTGAGCCGTCCTGACCGTAAAACAACGCGGCAAAGCGGTTGGAGCCTTCACCAATATAGTATTCCCAGACGATATCGGCATATGAAAGCCCGGCATGCGGTCGACCTACCGCTGGATAATTGGCGACCTTAACAATTACCGGCCGGCGGTCCAGCAGGCTTGGGTTTTCAATTTGCAGGCCAGTCAGAGGATTCACATCCGCTGGAAAATTGTCCGGACCAATAGAGGTGACCTTTGTAGGCGTCGGAGTGGGTGTACTGGTGGCGGTGGGTGTGGGCGTCTCTGTGGGAGGAGGCAGGGTCGGCGCCATGGCAGTCAGAGTCTGCACTACCGCGGTTTCTTCCAGGTCCGAAAGCTCGCGCGGCGCGGGCTGCGTGCAGCCAGAAATAAGCACAACTGCTGCCAACAACAGACTAAAAAATGTTAATTTCTTAACCTTCATAGGGTCACCTTCTTTCGCCCAGCCAATTGTACCCCAGGAAATCGCACCATTCCGGGATTGTACTCAGCTGGATAGCTTCAGAACGGCATACCAAGCGCCTAACCGAGCAGTTGTTCCACCCTGTTCACGCCAATGTTGAAGTATTTAGCCAGGGGATGGTGCACAATAATTGCCGCCGTGGACTGCTCTGGCACAAGTTGGAAGGCCGATGTGAGCTGCATTCCCAGGGCTTCCTCCGCTGGCAAAAGCCTAAACACCTTACTGTGGTCAGAAAGCTCGGGAATGGCTGGGTACCCCCAGGAGTAGCGCAGGCCCTGGTTCGCTTTCAAGCCCAGCTCCCGGCGAATATGCGCGTGCAAGTAGTCCGCCGCGGCCTCAGCCATCTGTACCGCGAGCCCATGCGTGAAATACGCTTCGGAGTAAGACTGGGAAGCCTCAAGCTCGGCAAAACGCTGCGCAGCGGCATCCCCAACGGTGACAACCTGAAAAGCGACAGCGTCAAAGTGATCGGAACCCACCGGCAAGAAGTAATCCGCCAGGCAGAGTTCCTCCCCGCCAACTTGGCGCGGAAACTCAAAGCGCATCAATTCCTTTGGTTGAGAGTCCTGCAGCGTCAGGGGGTCGTAAATCACCAGAGCGCTGCCATCCGCTAAGGTCGGCCAATAACCATATACGCCCTGCGGTTTCAGCCAGCCTTGCTTTTCGGCATCGCGCAGCATCGCCTCGCGTCGAGTGTCGAATTCTGCTTGCAGGCGTTTCCATTCCGCGCCGTGAGCGTTTTTAGCCCCCCAGGAGAGGCGATAGAGTTCATTTAAATTCAGGTGTTTTGCCACCAATTGCAGCGGCATGGATTTCACAACTCGGACGCCCCATTGCTCAATTTTGGGGATGACATCAGCCGGGGGTATGGATGGGCTTCCGCCGCGTTGGGCTGTTCGTTCAGGTCGGATTTGCGCGGCGGCATATTCATGCTCAGCCTTTCTGCGTAAATCCTCCAGGATGGCCTGATGACGCTGAGGGTCGGTCAGAGCGTCCATCACAGCCAAGCCTTCAAAGGCATCTTTGCAGTAGAACACTCCCGGCGCGTAATATTCGCCATCGTCGCATTTAAAAATGCGCCATCCAAAGCGAGGGTTGATTGCCGCGCCGCCAATCAGCACCGGAATATTTAACTTCCTGCGGTGCAATTCGTTAACAATCAGGGGCATTTGTTTACTGGTGGAAACAAGCAGCGCGCTCAGGCCAATGGCTGTGGCGTGATGTTCAAGCGCGGCCTGAATGATTGTTTCTGCAGGCACCTGCTTACCCAAGTCCACAACCTCAAAACCATTGTTCGAGACGATGGTCTTAACCAGATTCTTGCCAATGTCATGCACATCTCCGTAGACCGTGGCCAGCACAAGCTTGCCTTTGCTCTCGCCGGCCTTCTTTTCAAGGTAATTCTCCAGGTGCGCCACAGCTTTTTTCATAACTTCCGCGGATTGCAGCACGAAAGGCAAAATCAACTCTCCAGCGCCAAAACGGTCGCCAACTTCTTTCATGGCTGGCAGCAGCACCTCATTAAGAATTTCCACCGCGGTCTGAGCTTTGGGGGCGTCTGGTCTTTCCGCAAGCACAGCCTCGATATCGTCTTCCACGCCAGCCTTCAAGCGGCGGATGATGCGCTGCGTCAGGCGTTCCGCCGGCGTCAAGCCCTCCAGCGGTGAACTTTTCTCCTTGCTCTCAGCTGCCGCTTCGGGATTAGCGTCAAAATAGGCGATTAAATCAGGCAGGGCATTTTCATGGCGGTTGAAAATCAAGGCTTCAGCTAACTCGCGCTCTTGCGGCGGAATTTCGCCGTAGGGACGGATCTGCGCGGGGTTGACAATCGCCATATCCAGGCCAGCCTGGATGGCATGATGCAAAAAGACGCTGTTGACTACTTTTCGCGACGCGGGCGAAAGCCCAAAGGAAACATTGCTGACCCCAAGCGAGGTATGCACCCCTGGCAGTGTTTGTTTAATTAACGTAAGTCCTCTCAGCGTCTCAATCGCGGACTGACGGTAAATATCTTCACCGGTCGCCAGAGTAAAAGTCAGGTCGTCAAAGACCAGGTCCTGAGCTTTCAGTCCGCATTCGTTGACCGCCAGGGCGTAAATCCTCTGCGCCACCTCCAACTTGCGTTCGGCGGTTTTAGCCATGCCCTGCTCGTCAATGGTCAGCGCGAGAACGGCGGCGCTGTACTTTTTTGCCAGCGCAAACACGCGTCGCGGTTTTTCGGTGCCGGCCTCCAGGTTTGTCGAGTTGATCAGGCAGCGGCCAGGAGCAGTGCGCAAAGCGGCTTCTACCACGTCCGGTTCAGTGGTGTCGATAATCAGCGGAACGGGCGTTTCCAGCGAAAGGCGCTTCACTAACTTTTCCATCAAAAGAGCCTCGTCACTGCGTTCAGTAACAGCGACGCTGATATCCAAACCATGCGCGCCTGTCTCCAGTTGGTCCCGCGCGATTTGCAGCATCCCATCGTAGTCTTCTGCCAGCAGCAGCTTTTTAAAAGCGCGGGAGCCTTGCGCGTTCAGGCGCTCCCCAATCAGGAAGGGTACAGGTTCCTGCTCAATCGGCACCGCCTGCACTGGCGACGCCAGCAGCGCTTTTGGTTCGCGCTGCGGAAGCGGCGGCACTTCGGCTGGTATTTTTTCTGCCAGCTTGCGGATGTGCTCTGGGCGGGTACCACAGCAGCCCCCCACTACCCGCACGCCGTATTCCCGCACATATTGCGCCAGCATCTCCGCGAATGGTTCGGGCTGTTGAGGATAAACCGCCTCTCCGTTCACGTTCATTGGCAAACCAGCGTTTGGGATGCAGGAAATGGGCAAGGTGGCATGTTCACTTAAGTACTGAACCGACGCGCGCATGTGTTCTGGTCCCGTAGAGCAGTTCAACCCGATGACGTTCACGCCCATGCCTTCCAGGATCGCCAGCGCGGCAGTAATATCCGTGCCTAGCAGCATCTTGCCGTTTACATCCAGCGTCACCTGGGCTTGAATTGGGAGAATGGCGCCAGCTTCCACAAAAGCCCTATGAATGCCTTCAATTGCCGCTTTGACTTCCAGGATATCCTGCTGGGTTTCCAGCAGCAGCAGGTCAGCTCCGCCTTGGATCAGGCCAAGCGCTTGCTCACGGAAAATATCCGCAAGCGCGTCGTAGCTGATATCGGACATTTGAGGGTCGTTGGTGGAGATGAGCTTGCCGGAAGGACCAATAGAACCCGCCACAAAACGCGGTTTCGCGGGCGTGCTAAAGCCATCCGCTACGCGGCGTGCTAGACGCGCGGCAGCAGTATTTAATTCCAGCGTTTTATTTTCCAGACCGTAATCAGCCAGCGTCAGGCGATTAGCCCTGAAGGTATCGGTTTCGATTACATCCGCGCCAGCATCAAGAAAAGCAGCGTGCACTTTGGCTATCGTTTCTGGCGAACTTAATACCAGGCAGTCGTTGCAGCCGACCAGATGTTTGCCGCCAAAATCAGCTTCTGTCAGGTTCATTGTTTGCAGGGTGGTGCCCATCGCGCCGTCGAAAACCAGCACGCGCTCTTTCAACGCGTCCAGGTAAGCTGTTTTTCGTGTTATTCCTGAAATATCCAGACTCATATGGCTCCTCGTGTCTTTACAAAAAAAGCCTCGTAAGAGAGGCGTTCAGCGGAATTGCCAGCCTCATCTTCCAGAACATGTCTGCCGGAATTGGCACCCGAACGAGCGGGTTGCCGAAGCTTCACAAGGCCGGTCCCTCCACTTCTCTGGATGAGTTAATGCAGCAAGTTTAACATAGCTGATACCTCTCGTCAATTCAAAGCGCTTTCCCGCAGCGTTCCACGGCGCAAAGTACGATATAATTCAAAGCATGGAAAACCCTGAACGCGCCAAAATTCCGTCCTTTAAAGATTTTTTACCCGCCTTTTTGATTCTCCTGGCAGCCGGAGGCGGCGGTCTGGCTGTGCTGCTAAACCTGACCCTGCCCACGCTCGGTCCCCGCTGGTTATTCTTTTTCTTCCTGGTTCTTTTAGGCGCGGCACTTGCTCTGCCAGCCGCGTATTTCCTTAATCTTCGTTTTCCCACCACCCCCCCGGCTGAAAGTGCTGTTATCCTGCGCGAAGCGTTGTGGGCTGGCATTTTTATCAGCTTGATGGCGTGGCTGCGCATGGGTCGGGTGCTTACCTTCCCGTTAGGCGTGCTGATCGCCGCCGGGTTTGTGCTCATCGAAGTGCTGCTCCGCCTTTGGGACCGCAGCCGGTGGAAACCCGATAATCCCGAATCTTAATCTATGGATGCTTTTCGCCAAATACCCTCGGTAGATCATCTGCTAACGCATGCGCTGACCGGGGAGCTTATCGCATCTTTTGGCAGGGAGTGGACTGCGAATGCCATCCGGGACGTCTTGGCGGAATATCGCGAAGAACTACGCGCTGGTATCACTGTTGCCTCCGACGAAACGCTCATTTCCCGAACTGCGGCGCGCCTAAGCAGCCAGGCCGCGCTTTTCCCGGTTCAGATAATCAACGCGACCGGAGTGGTGCTGCACACCAATCTTGGACGCGCGCCTTTAAGCATCCAGGCCAGAATGGCTGTCGCCTCCGCGGCAAATGGCTATTCCAACCTGGAATACGAACTGGGCCAGGGAAAACGCGGCTCCCGCAACACGCAGGTGGAAAGCTTGCTGACGCGCCTGACCGGCGCGGAGGCCGCGCTGGTGGTCAATAATAATTCCGGCGCGGTACTGCTGGCCCTCACCGCGCTCGCCCGCCGAAAAAAGGTGGCGGTCGCGCGCTCACAACTGGTAGAAATCGGCGGCGGCTTTCGCGTTCCAGATGTGCTGCGCGAATCCGGCGCGCGTTTGGTGGAAATCGGAACGACAAATCGGGTCCATCTCAGGGATTATCAACAAGCGCTGGAAGAAGGCGCGCAGCTGCTGATGCTCACGCACCATTCCAATTTTAAGATTGTGGGCTTCACTGCGGAACCAAATTTTAAAGAACTCTCCGTTCTGGCAAAATCCGCGGGAGTACCATTGCTCTTTGACCAGGGCAGCGGAGCCCTTTTGGATACTGCCAGCTGGGGCTTGCCGCACGAAATTACCGTTCAGGAAGCTCTGCAAGCAGGAGTAGACTTGGTCTGTTTCTCCGGGGATAAACTGCTGGGCGGACCGCAAGCTGGAATCATCGCGGGTAAAAAAGCCCTGGTGGACAAGCTGCGCACACACGCTCTCTACCGCGCGCTGCGTCCAGACAAACTATGCCTTGCCGCGCTTTCCGCCACTTTGCTGCACTACCTGAAAGCCGAAGCAGAGGTATGCGTGCCTGTTTATCAAATGCTCGGCCGCCAGGAAGATGCTCTGCGCGAACAGGCTCTTAACTGGCAGCAGGAGCTCGGCGTTGGCAACCTAATCCCAGGCCGCTCCACTATTGGGGGTGGCAGCTTGCCCGAAGAAACGCTTCCTACCTGGCTTCTCGCGCTGGAAACGCGCGGGCCGCAAAAACTGCTTGCCAGGCTGCGGGCTTGCCAACCGGCCATCATCGCGCGCGTGGAAGATAAGCGGGTCGTTTTCGATCCGAGAACCATCCTTCCGGATGAAGATCAATATTTGCTGGCGGGGATCAGAACAGCCCTCGCGCAGTTTAAGGAATAAAATGAAACAACACATTGACAGCCTCATGCAGCAAAACCAGGTGGACGCCTTATGGATTAGTGGCGCCGGGCAACACAATTCCGCCATGGTGTACTTTACCGGTATTGCCCACCTGACCGGCGCAGACTTATTTATCATCCCCGGCCAAACCCCAATCCTTTGCCACGGGCCAATGGAAAGGGATGAAGCTGCCAAATCAGGCTTTCAGCTGGTCAGCTACGCGGATTATGATTTCAACGCGTTATTAAAAGAAACAAATGGGGATATGAGGCTGGCCGTTGCTTTACGATATAGGCAAATCCTGGAATCTATTGGCCTGACCAAAGGGAAGGTGCTGCTTTACGGCTCCCGCGATGTGGGACCCTTCGTCGCCATCGTGCAGGAGCTGCAAAAACTGCTTCCTGACTTGGAACTAACAGGGGATGTGAATGACACAATTCTGCTGGAAGCACGCGCCACCAAAGACGAGCAGGAATTGGAGCGCATTCGCGGCATGGCGCGCCTGACCACTCGCGTGGTAGGCAACACCTTAGATTTGCTTACCTCTCACAAGGTCAGCGGGGACACCCTTGTTAAGGCGAATGGAGAGCCGCTTACTATCAAAGACGTTAAGACGCAGATAAACCTCTGGCTGACGACTTACGGCGCGGAAAATCCCGAAGATACCATTTTCGCCATCGGCAGGGATGCCGGCGTGCCGCACAGCTCTGGCACTCCCGGCGACCCAATCCGGCTGGGGCAGACAATTGTGTATGACATCTTCCCTTGTGAGCAGGGCGGCGGCTATTTCTACGACTTTACCCGCACCTGGAGTCTGGGTTATGCCACCGATGAGGTGCATCAGGTCTTCGACCAGGTGCATAATACTTATAACAAGCTCGCCTCTGAACTTCAGGTTGGGATAAACCCGGCCATTTTACAGCAGCGCACCTGTGAGCTTCTGGAAGCTTACGGTCACGAGACCGTGCGCACCAATCCGCGCGTAAGTTCTGGGTATGTCCACTCGCTGGGTCACGGTGTGGGGCTGGATGTGCACGAAAAGCCTTGGTTTAGCCGTCCCACAGATAACAGCAATAAGCTCCAGCCCGGTTCTGTTTTCACCCTCGAACCTGGGTTATACTATCCTGAGAAGGGCTACGGCATCAGGCTGGAGGATACCTATTATGTCACTTCGGATGGGCAGTTTGTGAAATTCGCGGACTTCCCCATGGATTTGGTCGTGCCGATGAGAGCAGGTTAGGATGAAAGCTCCACATTTACGCATATTGGCAGTTGAATCGAGCTGTGATGAAACCGCGGCAGCTGTGGTCGTGGACGGACGTGAGATCCTCAGTTCGGTCATTGCCAGCCAGGTAGACCTGCACGCGCAATTCGGCGGTGTATACCCCGAAATAGCCTCCCGAGAGCACATCAAAGCAGTCTACGCTACCGTGAATGAGGCCCTTCAGCAAGCCCACTTGGAACTAAGCGATATTGACGGCATCGCGGTCACGCGCGGACCCGGATTGGCCGGCTCGCTCGTGGTCGGGGCGAACATGGCAAAAGCGCTGGCCTTGGCTGCAGACCGACCAATAGTCGGTGTGAACCACCTCGAAGGCCACATTTATTCTTCCTGGCTGTTCCAAAGCGGCAGCGCGGCCGGTCCCGAACCAAAATTCCCGCTAATCGCTTTGCTGGTTTCCGGTGGACATACTGAACTCATCCTGATGCGCGGGCATCTGCAGTACCAACGATTAGGTGGCACCGTGGATGACGCGGCCGGCGAAGCTTTTGACAAAGTTGCCCGCCTGCTGGACTTGCCCTACCCGGGCGGTCCATCTATCCAAAAAGCCGCTCAGGAAGGCAATGCGCGCGCGTTTAACTTCCCAAAAGCCCGCCTCTCCGAGCCTTTCAACTTTTCCTTCAGCGGCGTAAAGACCGCGGTTTTGCGCACGGTGGAGGATTTGCGCGCCCAGAAAAAAAACTTGCCAGTCGCGGACCTGGCGGCAAGTTTTCAGGCTTCGGTCGTCTCCGCTTTGTACGAAAAAACCATCTCCGCGGCGCAGCAATTTGATGCCAAGGAAATCATCGTCGCGGGCGGTGTTTCAGCAAACAAAGCCCTTCGGGAAGCCTTCCGCTCTCAAACGCAGTTTAAAGTGCATATCCCGCACATCAGTTTATGCACGGACAACGCCGCAATGATTGCTGCCGCGGGATATCAACACCTTGCGCTCGGAGAACGCGATAACCTGGACTTTGACGTGCTCCCAACCTGGTACCTGACGCCGGTGTCGTAAGCAATTAAGAGTTCTGGAAACAAGGCGAGGACGGCAAGCGAGCAAAAAAGAGAGAGAAGAACTGGAGCCAACATTGAGCAGTTCCCCCGAACCCGCCAAAGACCCCCCAGCCCAGCCCAGCTTTCTGCCCGAGAGCATGAGACCGGAAAAATCCTTGCGCGTGTGCGGTTCTAACGGGTTTTTCTCGTTGAGGTACGGCCTTCCCTGTCCATTCTGCCTGGTTGGTCGGGTGGATTATGACAGCCAGCTCAACCTGGTGTGCTCGCACTGCGGCAAGACGCAAACAGGTGCTTTCACCTGATAAATTACCATAGTCCAGCCAGTTGGCTGGAGGCAAAGGAGAAATGATGGAAGCAAAGGCTGTATGGCAAGGAGATATGAGTTTTGCAGGCAGCGCGGATACCGGCTTTACGTTGAAAATGGATTCGGCGGAGGTCTCGGGAGGGCATGATGACGGCTTCAGGCCGACCGAATTGCTGGCTATCGGCACGGCTGGCTGCACAGCGATGGACGTAATTTCCATCCTGAAAAAGAAACGCGCGGAAGTGAGCGCCTTTGAGGTGCGCGCCATCGTGGCTAAAGCCGACACCTATCCCAAGGTGTTCACGCGCATGCACCTGATTTATGTCGTTACCGGGCGCGGCATCAAACCCGAGGACGTGGAACGCGCGGTGCAGCTATCAGAAGAAAAATATTGCCCTTGCATTGCCATGTTTCGCCAGGTTCTGGAACTGACTCGCGAAATAAAAATCATTGAAGGTTAGGCGTTTTGGACAATTAAAGTAGTACTAAGGAGCCCCGCTTTGACGCGGGGCTTTTTCTGATGGCGTGCATCAAGCCCCGCCAAAAGCATCATTTCTGCTTTTCATTATTTAGCATGGTCGAGCCTTGTTTATTTCAAGCTTTCTGGGCATTCCTTTGTATCATGGTCAAAATAGGTCAATTCAGTTTTCTGGTAGAATGGGCAGGGTGTGAGGTCCCGTTGAGAAAATCCACAATTCTCCTGATCGTACTTGCCGCGGCGCTAGCGCTGAGCGCTTGCGCAAATCAACAGGTTGGCGCGCCAGTTGGCAGCTTGCCTGCTCCGCAGGTGCAAGTATCGGAAGCGACGCTGGCTGCCGCTGAGCCAAGCCCAACAAAAGAAGCTGTCATCCCGACAACCGCTCGCCCGACCGCACTCCCCGAGACAAACCAAGCTCTGGATATTCCCAAGCCAGAAAATCGCACACATTACCAACTGAATTTAATCCTGAACTATTACACGCGTTATGCGGTGGTGGATGAGACCATTACCTATACGAACCGCAGCAGCCAGAGCCTGACGGAGTTGGTTGTTGTAGTCCCTCCAAAATATTTCCCTGGCAGTTTTTCACTGCGCAGCCTGACCGATGGGAACGGAAGCCCAATTAGCGGCTGGCAGGAGAACGGCGTGCGTTTTTCTATCCCGCTTGCGGCTCCCCTTGCCCCAGGAGAAAAAACCAGTCTTAAGTTCAGCTATCAACTAAACCTGCCCAGCCATGAAGGCACTTACGGCGTGTCTGGCAGACAAACAAACCTGACGAACTGGTACCCTTACATTCCGCCCTTTGACGAAGAGAAAGGTTGGATAATTCATCCTCAGCAGGTGGAGAACAACATGCTGGTCGGGGAGTACGTGGTCGCAGAGATGTCCGACTTTGATGTGAGTCTGCAGCTAACCGATCGGCAGGAGTTGATTGAAGTTGCCGCCAGCGCGCCTGCTGAAGAGAAAAACGGGACCAGATATTACCATTTGGAATTAGCCAGAGGCTTTTCCTTTTCCGTGAGCGACAGCTACTTTGAGCATGAAATCACCCAGGACGGGGTGCGCATCCGTTCGTACGTGTTTATGGAAGCCCAGGAAGCCGGAATAGCGGTGACCGAAATCGCGGCGCAGGCTCTAAAGCTGTTTGGTCAGCTTTACTATCCCTACCCGCGTGAAATGATTTCAATCGTCGCGGCAGATTTCTTACATAACATGGAAATGGACGGCATGGTGATGATTAGCTACGGCGTGTTTGACTTTTATAACAAAACGCCCAAAACCAACCTGACCATCCTTACCCCGCACGAAATTTCGCATCAGTGGTTCTACAGCATGGTCGGCAGCGACCAAGCGCAAGAACCTTGGTTGGACGAAGCCCTGGCAACTTATCACGAGGTTCTCTATTATCAAACCTATCACCCCGACCTGGTGCAGTGGTGGTGGAACAACCGCGTCGATGGGTTTGAGCCCAAAGGATACGTCAATTCCGACATCTATCTTTCTGGTGGCTACCCGTCCTATCGCGATGCGGTCTACCTGCGCGGCGCTCAGTTTATGCAAGAACTGCGGGATGTTATTGGCGATGACGCTTTTTTTGCGGCGCTTAAGGATTATGCAGTCAGCAATACATACCAGCTTGCCGGACGCAATGACTTTTTCGCAGCAATCGCCAGACACAGCCAGGCAGACCTGAACGCACTGCTTGCTAAGTTTTTCAGGAATTAATGGACATTTATCGTTTCTTAGGTGCGCAAAATTCAAGAATAGCCATAGACCGCGGACACAACCTGTCCGGGTGCCGTGAAAGCAGCTCTGAATTACACCCGTGAATTCCCACGATTAGCAATTTCCCTTATCTGTAAGGCGTTCGCTCGCGTAAAAAGAACCAAAAAGGAAAGTTTTCCGATTTTACAGTCAACTTGACAGACACAATGAAGCTGGTTATTATGCCAGCTCGGAGATTAGATGGAAGATCACACAACCAATCAAAAACCAGAGATGCCCGCTGAGAGTGACTTCGAAGCCGCTGCGATGCCTCCTGAAACAAACGAAAAAGAAAAGGGCCAAACCAAAAAAAGTTGGCACAAGCAGCCAGGCAGCATTGCTGCGCTTTTAATGATTCTGGCAGCGGTAGTTATAATAAGCGCCTGGATATCCGCAAAACCCGCGCTAGAAACCGCCCTCCCCACGCTGACACCCACCCTGCTAAGCGCGCCGCAGTTAGCTTTTGAGACCGAAGCCCCGACGCCTGCTGCCACCATTCAGCCAACAGTGCAGCCCACAGCCGAACAAACTCGCGCGGATGTGATCACCTATGTCATTCAGGAGGGGGACTCGATTTTCTCGATTGCTTCCAAGTTCAACATCGCGCCCGAGACCATTTTGTGGTCAAACCGCTACGAGTTAGGCGATGACCCGTCCGTTTACACCCCAGGTATATCCATCTATATTCTGCCCGTGGACGGCGTATACCATATCTGGCAGCAAGGGGAAGGTTTGAATGGGGTTTCTGAATTCTATGGGGTCACTCCTGACGCGATTATTGATTATTCGGGCAACAAGTTGAATAGAGCCAGCCTGGGCAATCTTTCGCTACCGAATATTGCGCCGGGCACGCGTCTGATCGTCCCCGGAGGCACACGACCGGAAACTGTTTCAGCCGATAGTTTACTCACCTATGCCGCTCTCACCCAAATCGAGAAGCTGCCTGTTGGAAACCCTGAATCCTTCCCTGCCCCCCGCGCAGAGATTATCGCTTATCGTGTGGAAGAACAGGACACGCTCTTCACCATCGCGGATAAGTTTGATCTCACCCCCGAGACAGTTCTTTGGGCAAATCGCTACTTACTGGGGGACACCCCCGATGGAATTATCCCGGGGCAAAAGCTTTTCATTCTGCCGGATAACGGCGTTTTTCACGGTTGGAGCTATAAGGAAAATCTTGACAAAGTATCTTCTTTTTACAATGTCAGCCGTGATGTGATCTTGGATGAACCCTTGAATCAATTAGACCGCAGCAAATTTGCTGATCTGAGCCACCCGAACATCAAAGCCGGCACGCTGCTCTACGTTCCAGGTGGAACGCGTCCGCCAGTCACCTGGGTTACTCCGGTTGGTCCCGGCGAAGATGGCGTTGGTGAGCATCCAAATGTTTCGTACCTGGGAGCGTATGCCTGTAACAGCACTGCCTGGGCGGTTGGCAGCGGTAATTGGCAATTTCCTACCTCGGAGCATTGGATTTCGGGTTATGAGTACACGCCGCCCACTCACAATGGATTGGATTACGCCGGCCGAATGGGTTATGACATTTATGCCGCTGATTCAGGCGTAATTATCTACTCTGGCTGGTCAACCCGCGGTTATGGGAATACGATTGTGATTGACCACGGAAACGGTTATCTCTCGCTCTATGCCCACCTGATGGACGGCGGTATACTGCAGAGCTGCGGTGTGGAAGTGTATGCTGGCCAGCTTATCGGTTACATGGGGTCCACTGGCAAATCGACCGGCCCTCACCTGCATTTTGAAATCCGGTACGATGGTTCGCCCGTGAACCCCCACAATTTGGGCTTATAAAATAGATTACACAAAACTAACAGGCTGTCACCATGACAGCCTGTTTTTGTTACGATTTTGAACTGCGCTGAGGATTATTTGCGAGTAATCATGCTGCTGGTGGGGGATTCATCGCTTGCGATGACCACCTCATCTCCGCGAACAAGCTGCCCCAGATATGCGCGGCTGCCTTCCACCGGCGTCCAACCGTCCAAATTGAATGGCAGAAAGCCAGTCGCGGAAATCCATTCCCCATTGTACTTGCGCGCGATATGCAAGTGCGTGCCGGTAGCCTGCCCGCCTTCACAGGAGGGATGACCAATAGGATCGCCTTGTTTTACATAGGTACCCAGTGCTACGCGCCCTTCCTGGGCGATATGCAGGTAAAAAATGTTCCATCCAGTGCGTTCGTCTCCATCACCGTCCAGATCCAAAATCGCCGTTCCAGGCCCGGTGCGGACAATGAGCCCATCCGCTACAGCAACCGCGACTTCGTTCGTTCCCACGCAGCCTTTGGATCCGACCGGCGGCGCCAGATCTATCGCGGCATAGGGTTTTAGATTTCCCCAGCCAGTGTGAGGCCCGCCGGTATAAGACCAGGTGGTGCCCATCCGGAACGGCAAAATAAACTGGGGCTGTGTCAGACTGCCCGGCAGCACAGTAGTATCACCCTGCCAGGGGTCTCCAAACATATCCCGGTAAGTTTTCGCGAAACCATCTGGCCCAATCGCGCGTCTGTACTCTTCACCGTCCAAAAACAATGAGAAAAAGTACTGCAGCGCGGCGGTACCGGCGTTCTGCCAGGGATCGATGTTTTCGATTTCTCCGTTCAAATGCGTGATAGAGCTTAGTTCTCCCTGTCTGTAACGATAATATCCGTCGTTCAACAAGTCCGCGCTGTGAGAAAGTTGCAGGTAAACCCCGGTGTAGACCTCCTCAGGCATTATCAACGTCAGTTCAGCGGAGCGGTCACGCGTAGGGTTGCTCAGCGCTTGGGCGCGATATTCCAGGAGGGCTAAAAGGAGCCTGGGATTAATACTGTAATTTTCTCCCAGCCAGGTAAGCAAGTTTGTCGCGTCTTTGTATTCCGCTTGAATATAGGAACCATACTGTTTGTACCAGCCCGAACTGGATTCCACAAACGCGCGCAAATCAAAGCCAATCAGATCAGGACCATACACAAAGGCAGAATCTGGAATAATTTGATATGCGGTCCCCCACAAAGGTTTGTAAAATATCGGCATTCTCATGGGGAAACCAGGCGGCAGCGTGGCAGTGGATTCCGGGATCTCCGGATTAGCCCAAAGAATTTCCTGCACTGTCGCGCCAAAACGAACGGATAATAGATGCAGCGTATCACCGCTCTGGGCAGTATAGTCCACCAGCGTTCCAGGCGCGTACACTGGGCGGGCAGGGAAAGGCGTAGAGGTAGGCAATTCTGCTTCCTCCGTTTGCTGCGCGGCTGGAAGAATATATGTGGGCCGAACGTTCGAGCAAGCGCTGGTGAAAAGCATAAGCGCAAGCAGGAAGCTTATCCATTTGAGTTTTTTACGGAAGAAGCTATCCATCATGGTGTAACCTGGTGGTAAACGCCACAAATATACCATAAACTGGAATGTCTATTCCCAGCGGGTAATATGGGAGGGTGTCGCGCTGTATCTGTTTGAACGGATGACTTCCCCGCCGCTGATGAGCCAGCCTTGATATGGCACTGACGCGGCTTTTGCTGTCCAGCCGCTGAGGTTAAACGCCAGCGGTCCATCAGCCGGGATCCACTCACCGTTGTATTTCCGGGCGATGTGCAGGTGGGTTCCTGTGGAAATACCCCCCTCGCAAGAAGGATGCCCGATGCGATCACCTTTTTCCACCCATTCACCCAGCTTGATGCGGTGGGTGGTACCAACATGCAGGTACACAATGTTCCAACCGGTCTCCTCTTTCCCATCACCATCCATGTCAATCACAACCGTGCCGTTATCGGAACGCACAACAAGCCCAGGCGCTGATGCTGTTATCCAGGTGCTGTTGGGAAGGCATCCGGGCGCGTCCGCCGGTGGGGCAAAGTCCAGGGCGGCGCGTACTTCAACAGCCCCCCAAGCCGCGTGTGGACCGCTGGTGTAAGACCAGACGATGCCACTTTCGAAGGGCAGATCAAGTGGGGGTTGTTCCATCCCCGGTGTGAATAATGAGGGGTATTCCTGCGCGATCAGCCAGGGATTTCCAAACATGGCCTCGTAAGTGTTCAGCAGGCTGTGGTCGGAATATAAAGCGTCGTTCCATTCATCCTGGTTGCGGGTCTGCGAGAAGTAATACATCCAGGCAACTGTAGCGCAGTTAAGTTCGGGTGCCAGCCGCAAGCCGCTGCCATCCGGAAAGGTCAATGCTAACAAAGTGCCTTCCCGCCAACCGTAATAACCAGTGCCAAGTTTGCCGGCGGCTAAAACCAACTGTTTATAGAGCCCACTCTGTCCGGATTCCCGCAATCCCAGCGGAAAATACAGCTGGTCCTGCGTGGCAGGATTGCCGTAGACCCAACCGCTTTCGTACTCAAGCAGGGCAAGGAGCAAGCGGGGGTGAATGGAATAATCCCGCGCCACCCGCTGGATAATTTCCGTGCTGTTCATGATGCCGTTGGCGTACACGCTTTCCTGATAATCGGAAAGCTTGCCGCCTGCCTGAGCGATAAATGCTCCCAGGTCAAAGTCGAGCGCGCTGGGGGAATTCACCACCTCCGCGTCTGGAAAGAGCTTGAGACTGGAACTGACATTTTCCAATCCAGAGGGAATGAGTAGCAGCTGACCCTCCGAAATAAAGCCGCTTTCCGACAAAAGCCCGGTAGTGCTGATATCGCTGACCGAAACTCCAAAACGCAAGGCAAGCACATCCAGACTGTCGCCGCTCTGACCATAATAAAGAATTGGCGCGTTTGGGCTGGCAGCGACGGCTGGAGCCTGATTAGCCAAAACTGAGGGCTCTGGCGTGATATCAACAACTTCTTCGGGTAGAGGCGCTTGTGTAACATCAGGAAGCTGCGCCAAAAAACTCGGGGACGCTGCCGTCTCATCCACTGCTTGGTTCGCGACCACCTTCTCCGGGGCTTCGAGCAGCAGGACCAAAACCGCGCCGGCGCAAATCGCCAACGCCAGCACGCCAAAAAACAAACGCTGCGTCTTCCGCCTGCGCCGGGCAGCCATCCTACGCTGCCTCTCCGCGCGCGAGCAGTTAACGTCCGATGGCGTTGAAATCGGCACGGCCATTGAAAGCTTCAACGGTTTGTCCATTTTTTACCAGGAACCCATCATATTCAATACCAGCGCTCTCGCTGGTCCAACCACTCAGAACGAAAGGCACAGTGCCGTCCGCTGAAATCCACGCACCGTTATAACGGCGCGCAAGATGCAGGTGTGTGCCGGTGGAATATCCCCCTTCACACGAAGGGTAGCCAAGCAGGTCGCCCTGCCGCAGATAAGTGCCCACAGCGGCTCTCCCATCTGTGTTGATGTGCAGATACAGAAGCGACCAACCTGTTTGCTCGATACCGTCACCATCCAGATCTTGAACCACGACACCGTTTCCGGAGCGCACAACCAAGCCATCCGCGGCGGCCACAACGGGGGTTTGGCTTTCATAGCAGCCAAATTCCTCACCGGGCGGAGCAAAATCTATGCCCGCGTTAGCTGACCCTGTTCCCCAACCCACATGCGGCCCGCCTGTGAAGTACCAGGTATCGCCTGGCGCGAAAGGCAGCGTAAGCTGGGGTTGTGTGATGGTTTCCGGAATTAGGGGGTCAATCGAAAAAGCAAATGGAAATCCAAATAACCGTTGATAGACTGCGAAAAATCCATCTGGAGAAACTGCCGTCTTCCATTCCGCGTTATCCAAGAGAAGGCTCAGGAGATACTGAATGCCAGCTGTCGCGCCGTTGATGGTGGCATCCACGCGCATCACAGCACCGTCGCTGAGCGTCCACACCGCGACGGCGGAGAGCTCCCACAGTGTGTATCCGCGCGTCATTTCATTAGCCGCCCAACTGAGCTGCTTGTATAGCCCTTTGCGGTTCGCGTCCTTCAATCCCAGCGGGTAGTCCTCGGTAATCCCTGTCTTCCCCTCCGAGCTTACCCAGCCGCTGCGGTATTCCAGCACCGCCAGCAGCAGGCGCGGGTTTACAGAAAATTCGTCAGCAACGCGCTGGACAATCTCAGCTCCGCGTAAGGTTGTACCGTCTTCCAATTTCTCCGAATACCTATTAAGTTTGCCTCCAAACTGGGCTGCCACCGAAATTGTGTCAAACCCAACTGCGGACGGGCTGTAAAAAAGTTCCGAGTCGGGGATAATCTTGAAGTTTGTGCTTAGTTCATTCGCGCTGGCAGGTGGAATGATCAATTTCTGACCTGGCTCAATTAGATTTGGGTCTTTCAGGTCCGGGTTGGATGCCAAGATTTGCCCCACAGAAACCTGATGGCGCAGCGCGATGCGGGCAAGCGAATCTCCAGAAACGACGGTGTATTCATTTGTTTGCGTGCGCAAGGTAGGCAACAGCGCCGGAGAATTAGGCGTGGGGGTAGGTCCGGAAGGCGCGGGGGTGATTGTGACCCTGGGAAGTTCAGTCGCGGCGCTAATAGCCTGTGTACTTAAGAGGGTCGGCGTAGCGCTTATGGGTAAACCTTGGGGAACCTGCCAGGGGTCATAGTTCGCGATGGGACGGTAACAGCCCCCCAACAGCAGAACCGCTGTCAGCGCAACGCACAGTCTACCCAGCCCAACGCGGAGGGCAGAACAGGAACGCGGAAAATGCTGAACAGGTTTCATCGGAAAAATAGATGCAATATCTATGCCAAAGGTCGGTAAGTTAGCTCAGCAAGAATTGACCCGGGATGACATCCGGCTAATAGATTTGCAGTAGATGGGGATTGGTTGAGCACCTGACTTAAGAATGCCAAACCAATTTCAATATTTGACAAAATACGGGGATTGGATAAAATATTACTCTATCGCCGGAGTGGTGGAACTGGCAGACACGCTACGTTCAGGGCGTAGTGAGCATAGCGCTCGTGAGAGTTCAAATCTCTCCTTCGGCACAAACGCAACCCAAAAGGTTGCGTTTTTTTATCCACAAAACGCATTCAGGCGAAACCTAGCGCTGGTGGTACAATAGTTGCAACGGATTTGAATAAATGAAAAACATTTGGGAAAAAATCAAACAGATAAACTGGGCTGACAGGCGTGTTTTCTTAGTCATCGCGATTGTTGTACTCGTCTTTTTGATGATGGATTTTAACAACCGCATGGTGCGGTCACTGCAGCTGGAAAAACAGGAACAGCTGCTAATCTCGCGCGTCGCGGCGTTGGAACAAACCAAGCAGCAGCTTCAGGCCGATATTGCCTATGCCAATTCCGACCGTGCAGTAGAGGAATGGGCGCGCGAAGAAGCCAAACTGATTAATGAAGGCGATGTTCCTATCGTCTTGCAACCCCAGTCAGCCGCGGCCGCAGCGCCCACCCCCACGCCTCTGGCAGAAGTAAAAGCACTCTCTCGTCTGGAAATCTGGAAACAACTTTTTTGGGGAGACTGAGCCCACCTTCTGAGAGCTAAGCCAACTCCGCCTGCCGCGCGGAGTTTTTGATTACCCCACGCTCTAGCAGCGCGAATAATCCCGCAGTTTATCCAAATCAGATCAATGGGAGACCAACCCGATTGCTCACAAAGCATTCAGGTGACGCCAGGACTGGTTAGACAATTATGCAAAAAAAAGACCGAAAGGCACGCGCGCCTATTTCAAAGCGTTAACTGACTTAGCAGCAGTTCTCAGGTATAATTTTAAGATTATGAACCTGGAAGAATTAACCCAAAAAATGCATGCCTTGGTGGAATCCAAAGGTTGGTACGCCGCCGACTCGGTCAAGCAGCAAACACCGCGGAATCTGGCGATATCGCTCGTCTTGGAAGCAGCGGAAGTGCTCGAGCTGTTTCAATGGCAGTCCGACGACATTGATCGGGATGCCCTCGCCGGCGAGCTTGCGGACACCATGCTGTATATGCTGCAGCTTGCCAGCGTGTCTGGAATTGACCTGGAACAGGCAGTTTTGGAAAAAATTGCCCAAAACCAAACGCGTCTCTGGCCGGAACACGCGCGGAAGGAGCCTGAAGCATGATCGTCGCGGTTTACGGAAGCGCAAGACCTGTTGAGGGGGACGCCATGTATGAGGACGCCCGTCGCTTAGGCGCGCTGCTGGCCAGGCAAGGCCACACCATCATGACCGGCGGTTACTGCGGGATGATGGAAGCCGTCACCAGAGGCGCGGCGGAAGCTGGCGGCAGGACAATCGGCGTTACCTGCGCAGAAATCGAGCGCCATCGCCCAGGCGGCGCAAACGAGTGGGTGCAGGTCAACATCCGTACCGAGACACTGAACCAGCGCCTGGAAGTGCTCACCCGCCAACCCGACGCGATGATAGCCCTCCCCGGCGGAATCGGTACGATGGCTGAAATCTGCCTTGCCTTAAATTTATCAGTCATTTCCCAGCGAGCCTCCAAACCAATTATCCTGATTGGCAGCGGCTGGCGTGAAACTTTTGAGGCTTTTTATGCACATAATAACGGCTTCACTGCCCGTGAAGACTTTGAGCGCATGCGCTTTTGCCTTACCACAGACGAAGCCGTTGAACTCTTAGACCAATAAACGCGACAGGAAACAAGCAATGGAAAAGAAACTGCCCACTAGACAAGAAAATTTCTCCGAATGGTACAACCAGTTGGTACTGCGCGCCGAGCTCGCGGATTACGCCCCGGTGCGCGGCTGCATGGTTGTGCGGCCATACGGCTGGGCGCTTTGGGAAAACATCCAAAAAGCGCTGGATGACCGGTTTAAGGCCACCGGGCATGTCAATGCCGCGTTCCCGATGCTCATCCCGCAGTCGTTCATGACTAAGGAAAAAGAGCATGTGGAAGGCTTCTCCCCCGAGTTGGCGGTGGTAACGCACGGCGGCGGTCAAGAACTGGAGGAACCTCTGGTGGTGCGCCCGACCTCTGAAACCATCATCGGCACCATGTACGCCAAATGGATTCAATCCTACCGGGACCTGCCGGTTCTGGTTAATCAGTGGGCGAATGTTGTGCGCTGGGAAATGCGCACCAAGCTCTTCCTGCGCACGCTGGAATTCTATTGGCAAGAAGGACACACCGCCCACGCTACCGAGCAGGAAGCGGTGGAGGAGACTGAGCGCATGCTGCAGGTCTACGCTGATTTTGCGCGGACGGAAGCCGCGGTGCCGGTGATACCCGGCCGCAAAAGCGAGTCTGAAAAGTTCGCTGGGGCTGTCAACACCTATTCCATTGAAGCGATGATGGGCGATACCAAAGCCCTGCAAGCCGGCACCTCCCACTTCCTGGGTCAGAATTTTGCCAAAGCCTTTGACATCAAGTTTCTGGACGAGAGCAACCAGCTCCAGTACTGTTGGACTACGTCCTGGGGGGTTTCCACCCGATTTATTGGCGCCATTATCATGACCCATGGGGATGACCAGGGTTTGGTGCTGCCTCCACGCCTGGCCCCGATTCAGGTGGTAATTGTTCCAATTTACCGCAAGGATGAGGAAAAAGCCGCGGTAATGGAAGCCGTCACCGCGGTACAGGCACAGTTAAAGGCTCTGCGCGTCAAGGTGGACGACCGCGAAGGCCTGACCCCCGGCTTCAAGTTCAACGACTGGGAGCTGAAGGGCGTTCCGCTGCGCATTGAAATCGGCCCGAAGGACGTACAAAATGGGACGGTCGCGCTCAGCAGACGCGATATCCCCGGGCGTGACGGCAAATCCTTCCTGCCGATGGAGGGTCTCGAGAGCTCTGTGCCGGCCCTTCTGCAGACTATCCAGGACAATATGCTTGCCAAAGCCACTGCTTTCCGGGACAGCCATATCGTTGAAGTTTCAGACTACGAGACTTTCAAGCAGGTTGTCGCCGAACAGGGTTGGGCCTTGGCTTGGTGGAGCGATGACCGCGAAAACGAAGCG
>Ga0208040_1000613_pt1 | contig 40757 bp, 39 predicted proteins | sample AD_UKC083_MetaG_FD_184431 | JGI IMG/M metagenome (GOLD analysis project Ga0208040, IMG submission 184431) | Active sludge microbial communities of municipal wastewater-treating anaerobic digesters from USA - AD_UKC083_MetaG (SPAdes) (version 2) | ecosystem: Engineered > Bioreactor > Anaerobic >...
GCCAATCCAGCGTATTCACACAGTCACAAAGGATTTTTTCAAGCTTTGCCCTGGCCTGCTCGTACGCCTTTTTATCATAGAGCCTCTTGAACTCATTGCGGGTTTTCCTGATTTCCAGGGGATCGCAACCCCGGACCGGTACCAGGTACATCCCCGCAAAGGTGGCACGCACGCCGCAATAATACTGACATTCCGAGTCATTCACGATCACATTGACGCCGCTGCCTTTCGGCAGGAAGTTTACGATACAGGGCTTGCCCGCTTCAAAGGATTCCAGAGTGGCCCGGCCGTTTAGAATATTACCGTCCAGACCGCAAGTGTGCCCATTCGCCCCGACCGTTTCGATTTCAAAAGATAAAGCCCCATCCTTTCCCTGCTTGATGATTAGGGAGCCCCCACCGCCTTCCCTGATATATTTCCCGGATTGAAGCTGAATGTCCCCGGCAATTCCCTGCATCGAGCTGATCATGAGTATCATCAATAGGATAAAAAATATCTTTCCATTTTTATAGCCTTTAAACTTCGCTTTCATATTTACCCCCATGATGGTTATCAAGATGACGGGCAAGGCGCTTGCCCAGGGCGACGATTGTCCAGACAGTGGGCAGTCCCAGCGCCTGTGGAAATACACTGGCGTCGCAGCAGTAAAGACCGTTAATTCTTGTGGCCAGGTTGGAATCTACCGCCTCGCCTATCCGGCAGCTTGCCGACGGATGGGCACCGAGTGGATCGAGAGCAATAACGTCGGATGATTTTGCTCCGGCTTTTTCCAGAACTTTTTTGACGATCCCTACACCCTTGTCCAAACGCTTGCGGTCCGCGGCGGTTATGGGTTTGGAAATCGTATATCCCCGGATAATTTCCCCGCTGATTTCATCACGGATCTTGACCATGATCCCGGAATAACGCCGGAATTTAGAAAAATTCGGCAAATTCAGAGGACCCATGAAGGCGAGGAACAACAGAAACTGTGACCAGTTGGGAAAGACCGGCAGGATCGCGATTCCATCGGACTCATAATGTTCCAGTGTGCCTACGGTCATCGGGTTGGCCCGAACTGTGCTGACCTGCGGGATGATTCCGCCGACAAACTGCAGCCAGTCGCAGGCAAAACCCCGCCCCGCCTCTTGGATGCCTGCCTGCCGTAGGAGTTCGACATTGGCGGCACCGGCCGAGAGAACAATGGTTTTGCCGTAATACCGCGCGGTGCGGCCGAAACGTTTTGCTTCCACCCCGATCGCGTTGCCTCTTTCAACCAGAATTTTTACAGCCTTCGTGTGCAGGCAGAGTCCGGCACCGCCATCCATCGCTTCGTCTCCGTAGACGCGCGCATTGAATTTCGCACCGGTCGGGCAGCCCAGCATGCAGCTTGAGCAGCCGACGACGCACTTGTCAGCATCAATGAAATTTTCCATTCGTCGCCAATGAAACCCTGCATCGTTTGCCGCTTCAAGCAGCCGCAGGTTGTCCGGACCTACCAGCTCGTCGGGAAGAATCTGGACCTTCATTTCGTTTCGTGCTTCTTCTGTTTCCGCAGTCAGATCAATGCCGTATGGAGCGAAAATCGCCTGCGGTGGAGGAGCGGCGCAGCCTGCCGTCAGTGTCGAGAGTCCGCCGTAATTTTTTGCAAACGTAATGAAAGATTTTTCATGGCTGCGGTTAAGGCCGAAATTCCGCAGAATCATTGCCAGCGTCCATGTATTGCCCATCATGTCCGTCCGGCCGCCCTCTTCCAGCATTACGACACGTTTGCCCCTGCGGGTCAGCTCCCTCGCCACGGTGGTACCGCCAATGCCTGTTCCGACGATTACGGCATCATATTCCATTTGCCGATCCCTGTTTTTCCATGGCCAGTCTTTCCGATTTGATCAGGTCCAGATCCAGCGGATGGGTCTTTTCTGTGTCCCGGTAAAGTAAAAGAGCCTGCTCCGGGCAGTGTTCCGTGCACAAGCCGCAGCCCATGCAGATTTTTCGTTCGTATATCCATGATAAATCTTTCACCTGAATTGCTTTGAAATGGCAAATGCGGGCACAAGCGCCGCAGTGACGGCATTTTTCGGCATGATACTCAATGGAGTAGCCCGAGTTTGCATTCATGGACAGAGCCGGATCAAAGCGGCGGGCAAAGCGTGTGGCCTGAAGGCTGACGCACGTGTCCGGGTGGCAGTTGCAGATGATTCCCGTGCAGCCTCCCGTGGCCACTTTGAAGAATGCCTGCGTGAGATAACCGTTTTGCCGGAATTTCCGGATAAGCCCCAACGCCTCCTCCGGAGAAATTTTGCGCGCGTGGTATTTTTCGCCGCAATGGTCCAGCCAGAAAGTGGAAGTTTTCCGGCCGACGCTGATGCAGGAATTGATGGTCCAGGCCGGGGCATTCAAGGTCAGCTTGCAGGGGCAGTCCATTACGGCAATGAAGTCCGCCTCTTCAAAGAGAATGCGGTAGGCGTAGGCGAAAGGAACAATTTGTTTGTTTTGCTCGGAGGCAATATCAATATCTTCGTTGAGCGTCAGGATTTTCTGAATGTCGGATAAGGAAATGATTTTTGCATGATAGCGGTCGAAAGAAGTCCGGATGACAAACTTCAGCGGATGAAACCAGCTCAGATAGCGCGCCAATAGACGGAAAAGATGATAGACGCTTCGAACGTACGGGTAATAAAAAGAAAAATAAATGTAGTTGTGGAAGGCCCGGTCGATCCGCCATCCGTGTTTGGCCATCAGGGTTTTCGTCGATGCTCTCAGCGCGGCACCCCCTTCCCGAAAATGAATCTGGACAAGGCTGTATACTAATCAGAACGGCTTTTCTGAGAGGGAAATATATAAAACATTGTATTGTATGTCAAAGGAATTAAGGGGAAAGGTCATCCTGCCGGGATGCGTTGCCCTTTGATCCATTGACATAAAATGCATCCGCTGTTACCTTCAGGATCAGGGGGAAGAAACATGGAAAGAATAAAAATCGGCATCAGTTCCTGTCTTTTGGGCAATCCTGTCCGTTATGACGGGGGCCATAAACTGGATCATTTTCTTCGCGACACGCTGGGACAATACGTTGACTACGTTCCCGTCTGCCCGGAGGTCGAGTGCGGCATGAGCGTCCCCAGGGAAGCCATGAGACTCGAAGGCAAGCCTGAAGCTCCGCGACTGATGACCCGCAGCACCCGGGAGGATAAAACGGACATGATGATGACCTGGGCAAGAAAGCGGGTGGCCCAACTTGAAGCGGAAGACCTCTGCGGTTTCATTTTCAAAAGTGATTCACCTTCGAGCGGGATGGAAAGGGTCAAAGTATATGATGAAAAAGGCATGCCCGCAAAAACCGGCATTGGAATATTCGCGCGGATTTTTATGGAAAAGTTTCCCCTGCTGCCGGTGGAGGAAGAGGGCCGCCTCCACGACGCGGCGCTGCGCGAAAATTTTATCGAAAGAATTTTTACCCTCAGGCGCTGGCGGGAAATCCGCAGCATGAAATCTGGCCGGGGCGCCCTGGTGGATTTTCACACTCGTCATAAATACCTGCTGTTATCGCACAGCACAAAGCATTATCAGGCAATGGGAAAGCTGGTCGCCGGGCAAAAAACCATGTCATTGCAGGAACTGAGATCACAGTATGAAGCGTGGCTGATGGAAGCGCTGAAACTGAAAACGACCCCGAAGAAAAACGTAAACGTGCTGCAGCACATGATGGGATACTTCAAGGAACAATTATCCGCCGATGAAAAAAAAGAACTGCTGGAAATTCTCGATCATTATCAAAAAGGCCTGGTGCCGCTGATCGTTCCCATTACGCTCATCGGCCATTATGTCCGGAAATACGATCAGCCTTACCTGAAACAACAGACCTACTTAAACCCGCATCCGCTGGAACTGCAGCTTCGCAATCATGTGTAATGGATGAGTCCGTCTGTTTTTTAGCGGTCTGCGCCTTCAGAATTTTATTGCCTGACCAAAACCGGCTTCTCCTACGGTAAATGAATTGCCTTTAAAAAAGGGAACAGCCGCAAGCCGCTCCCCTTTTTCGTTTTTTCCAGATCTTACGCAGCCATCCCTGCTGAACGCTTTAAGGCAAGAATACGGTCCTCCAGTGGAGGATGGGTCATGAACAGGAGCTTTAGACCGCTGGTTGACGGTTTGCCCGCAATGCCGAATGCCTGCATCTGACCCGGCAGGGGCTCGTTGGCACTGCGCTGCAGGCTTTCCAGAGCGGCAATCATATTGCCCGCTCCCGCCAGGCCCGCGCCTCCCGCGTCCGCCGCGTATTCACGCTTGCGGCTGAACCACATCACGATGATGCTTGCCAGGATGCCGAAGACAATCTGGGCAACAATGTTGGTAATGAAAAAACCGACCCCGTGGCCTTCCTCATTTTTCAGAACAACGCGGTCCACAAAATAACCGACAACGCGGGACAGGAAAATAACAAACGTATTAACGACCCCCTGAACCAGGCTCAGCGTCACCATATCGCCGTTGGCAACATGACTCATTTCGTGCCCCAGAACCGCCTCGACTTCATTTTTCCTCATCGTCCGCAAAAGACCTGTGCTGACAGCAACCAGTGCGCTGTTTTTATTCATGCCGGTCGCAAACGCATTGGGTGAATCCGATTCAAAAACAGCCACCTCCGGCATTCCGATCCCTGCCTGGGAAGCCTGCTTTTTCACCGTATCCACCAGCCAGATTTCCATGTCCGATCGGGGTTGTACAATGACCTGCGCACCTGTCGCGTGCTTGGCCATCCACTTGGACATGGCCAAAGATATAAACGAGCCGCCAAAACCGATCACCGCCGCAAAAATCAGGAGGCTCATATAGTTGATCCCGTTGGCGGTCAGATGCTGGTCCACCCCCAGAATCCTTACAACAATGCTCAAAACAACGAGAACAGCAATGTTGGTTACAAGAAAAAGCAACACTCTTTTCATTTTATACCCCCTCCGCCTGCGCAAATCATGGCAACAGACATTTTTCAGTTGATTAACAAACTTAAAATTATTTCTTATATTAGTGTCAAGTTCCAGAATGTCAAGTGCTTATTCAGCAGGCACCTGCCTGTTGAATATTTTATGATATCAGCTATTTGTATGTTAATTTTTTACAGACTGAAATACTGGTTGACCGACTCCAGGGCCACGATGACCATCTTTTCGATATCTTCCTTTTGAACCACGTAAGGCGGCATAAAATAAATGACGTTTCCCAGCGGACGGAGCAGGACACCTTTGGTGAGCGCGATACGGTAAATGTTGTAGCCGACTCTTCTTTGCCAGTCAAATCCCTCTTTTGTTTTTCGGTCCGCCACCAGTTCCAGCGCGCCGATCATGCCCAGCTGCCGGTATTCACCCACAAAGGGATGGCCGCCAAAGAGCTCCTGCACTTTTTCGCCGATCATCCGGCTTTTCTGCTCATTCCCGGAAAGCACATTCTCCTCGCGGAAAATGCGCAGTGACTCACGGGCAACCGCACAGGCAAGCGCGTTGCCGGTATAGCTGTGTGAATGCAGAAACGCCTTGAGCTCCCGGTAATCCGCGTAAAAGGCCGAATAAATCTCGTCCGTGGTCACCACCAGCGAAAGCGACAGGTAGCCTGCTGTAATGCCCTTGGACAGGCACATGATGTCGGGACTGATGGCGGCGTGCTCGCAGGCAAACATCCTGCCCGTGCGGCCGAAGCCGACCGCGATTTCATCAGCGATAAAATGAATGTTATGTTTTGTGCAAAGCTGCCGTACTTTTTTCAGGTAGGCAGGCGGATAGATTTTCATGCCCGCCGCGCACTGCACCAGCGGTTCGATGATCACCCCGCAGATTTCGTCCGCGTGTTCCGTCACCATTTTTTCCAGGGACACAAAACATTCCGCGTCACAGGTTTCACGTTTTTTCCCGCAGGGGCAGCGGTAGCAGTCCGGTCCGGCTGCTTTGAATGTATTGATGAGCAGGGGCCTGTAGATTTGGCTGTAAAGATCCAGACTGCCAACGGCAAGCGCCCCGAGCGTTTCTCCGTGATAGGCGTCCGTGACGGCGGCAAACCTGGTTTTCCCCGTGCGGCCGGTCTGCTGATGATAATGAAAACTCATTTTCAGCGCCGCTTCCACCGCCGACGAGCCGTTATCGGCAAAGAAAACTTTATTGAGGTTTGCGGGAGTGATCCGGACAATTTCCCGGGCCAGATCAATGGCCGGTTCATGCGAGAAATCGGCAAAGATGACATGCTCCAGTTTTTGCGCCTGATCGCACAGCGCCTTGTTGATTCTTTCGTTGGCGTGACCGAAAAGATTCACCCACCAGGACGACACGGCATCCAGGTAGCTTTTGCCTTCCGTATCATACAGGTACGCGCCCTTGCCACGATCGATGATAATCGGAGGAAAATCTTCGTAGTCTTTCATCTGCGAACAGGGATGCCAGATATGGTTCAGGTCTTTTTGCTGCAAAATATTCAAATCATCCTCCCTGCGCTTCACGACGAAATTACCCCTAACGAACGCCCGACATCCCCGATGGCCACAAGGGCCCGCGTGAGCTCTTCTTTCTTGTGGGTAGCCATGATGTTGATTCTTAGCCGGCTGGTGCCCGCGGGCACGGTCGGCGGCCGGATAGCGGAAACAAAAATCTTTTTTGCCATCAGGCGTTTACTGAAATCAACCGCCACATCCGGTCGTCCCAGAACAATGGAAATAATCGGCGTGGGATGATCCTCCACATTAAAACCCATGGTGCGCAGTTCTTTTCTGAACCAGAGGGAATGCCCGCGCAATGTTTCCCGCGCCGCAGGTTCTTTACGGACAATATCAAGCGCCGCAATGGACACCGCGATGGTCGCCGGAGCCGGAGCAGTTGAAAAAATAAAACTGCGCGCCGAGTTCACAAGGCAATCCATCAGACTGTGAGAACCCGCCACAAAGCCGCCTTCGCTGGCCAGGGCCTTGCTGAGCGTCCCCATCACGATATCGATACCGCCGTCAAGGCCGAAGTGCTCCGCTGTGCCTCCTCCATTCTTCCCCAGAACACCCGTCGCGTGGGCGTCATCGACCATCAGCAGAAGCTGATGCTTCCGGGCAATTTCCACAAGCGCGGGCAGGGGCGCAATGTCGCCATCAACGCTGAACAGTCCGTCGGTGACAATCAAACCCTGCCTGCCGCGGTACCGGCTGGTTTTTCGTTCCAGATCCGCTGGATTGCAATGCTCATAGACAACAATTTCGGCACCGGACAGCCGGCAGCCATCGATGATGCTGGCATGACTGAGTCGATCGGAAAAGATCACCCAGTTTTTGCCGGCAACCGCGGAGATGATGCCGACGTTGGCCATGTATCCGGTAGCAAAAACCAGCGCCGCTTCGGTGCCTTTAAATGCCGCAATTTCTTCTTCCAGTTTTTTATGAATATCGTAACTTCCCGTGGTCAGACGTGAACCGCCGGAACCTGTACCGTATTGTTCGAGCGCGGCGTGTGCGGCGCTCCGGAGGCGATCGTCAAAACAAAGCCCCAGGTAGCTGTTGGAGGACAACATCAGGATATCCTCTCCCGCGATTCGCACATGCGACCCCTGCGGCGACTCAAGATACCTCATCTGCCGGTGAAGGCCGTCTGCCTTGATCTGCTGCAATTTTTTATCAAACAAATTTTCAGTCATTTTTAAATGGTTTCCATTGTTGTGATGATGTCGTCAAAACGAACGGCCTGTTCAAAGACTTCCCCGAAATTTCCGGACTGAAGGTTATCCGTGTTCACCATCGTCACAAGCGGCAAAGTAAAAACGGCCTGGACTCCCGACATCTTTTTTATCGTTTCGACATTGTCCCGCTCGATCAGGGACTCCCCGACGCCGTTCACAAGGATGCCCCTGACGTTCAGGCCGGCGCTTTTGGCAAAACCGAGCGTCAACAGCGTGTGGTTGATCGTACCCAGTCCCGCGCGTGTAACCAAAAGACATGAAAACTTCAGTTCACGGATCAAATCATACTGCATGAACCCATCATCGTTCAGGGGAACGGCCAGACCTCCTGCGCCTTCCGCGACAATCCAATCGTAGCGGGTCTTCAATACATCAAGGCTTTTCCTGATAACATTATTGTCAATCGGGTGTCCGGCCATACGCGCGGCCAGGTGCGGCGAAACCGCATCGGCATATACAAAGGGTGTGACGTGTTCAGGCTCTCCGGCAAATCCGGAAACAACTTTGACAAAAGCCGCGTCCACGGACACCGCAGCGTTGTCAACAAACGTCGTGCCGCTGGCCACCGGCTTAAAGTATCCCGCACGGCATTGATTTTTCAGAAGCAGGCGCATCAGTCCCGCGGCGACTGCGGTTTTGCCCACACCCGTATCCGTGCCGATAATGTAAATTCCTCTGCTCAATATCAAGACCTGTCCATGTGTTTGCACTGCCATATCAAAAGACGTTGCGCATGGCAACGAAAGAAAAGGGAAGCGCCGATGAACTCAAATGCAAAATATCTTCTTCCGCCTGTTCTATTTTCCCAAAAATTGTGCTATGTTGTAACTGTATTGGAAACAGAAGATAAGAAGAACCCGTAAATCCGCAATATTCTGTCATTTATCGTAATTATTTTACCTTTGCCGGCGGTTCGTTTCTTAATCCATACACGCTGAAACAACCCCAAATGAAAGAAATATCAAGGGAGGACGCATCATCATGGCGGATCGTGAAATTTACGTTACAAAATTTGACATGGACAGGCTGGTTGAACTGATCGAAGGGCTGCGTTTGTCGCCAAAAGCCAATCAGGAGCATCTTGATCTTCTGGAAAAAGAACTGTATCGCGCCGTGCTGGTGGAACCTCACGATATCCCCCGCGATGTCGTCACCATGAATTCCCGGGTAAGCATAACAGACACCGAATCCGGGGAACAAATGGTTTACACGCTTGTGTTTCCTTCCAAGGCCAATATTGCGGACAACAAATTATCCATTATGGCGCCCCTGGGCATGGCCCTTCTTGGATATCGGAAGGGGGACATTGTGAAATGGACCGTCCCTTCCGGTGTTAAAAAACTCAGGGTTGATGATATTATCTATCAGCCGGAGGCGGCAGGCGATTACCATTTGTAATGACCGGACGCAGTAAATCGCTCCGGAAAACGGCATGACAGGAAAGACAGTAATAATAGCATGGATTTGATCGACACACTGAACCAGAAAGCATTGAAAGGGACCGGCATCAGCGCATCTGAAGCACTGGAGCTTTTCATCGAGGGAGCCGGCAGCCCTAATCGCGTTTTCGCGGCTGCCTCTGGGCTTCGCGAACAATTTAAAGGGAGGAACATCGTTCTTTGCGGCATCACGAATGCCAAATCCGGCCGCTGTTCCGAGGACTGCAAGTTCTGCGCACAGTCTTCTCACTATCCAACAGATGTCCCGTCCTATCCGCTTAAACCGGCAAAACAAATGATAGCCGAAGCGCTTCAGTCAAAAAAAGACGGTGCGGAATTTTTCGGAATCGTCACCAGCGGTAAAACCGTCAAAACCAAAAAAGAATGGACGGAAATTTTCAAAGCCATTGAGGGAATGAATAAAATCGGCATTTCCCCGTGCGCATCGCTGGGCATGATCAACCTCGAAAGAGCGCGTGAACTCAAGGCCGCCGGGCTGTATCGCTATCACCACAATCTGGAGACGGCCCGCAGTTTCTTCAAAAATATCTGCACAACACACGATTATGAAGAAAACGTGGAAACCATCCGGGCGGCAAAAACAGCCGGACTGTCCGTCTGCGCAGGAACGCTTATCGGCATGGGAGAAAGCGTCACGCACCGCATAGAGCTTGCGGCGGCCCTGCGCAAACTGGATGTCGATTCGGTTCCGGTCAATATTCTCAATCCGATCAAAGGAACTCCGCTGGACTATCTTACGCCCCTGCCACCCATGGAAATCCTTATGACCATCGCTGTCTTCCGTTTCATGCTGCCCGACAAGGACATCAGACTTTGCGGCGGCAAGGAAAAAAACCTGAGGCAGCTTCTGCCTCTGGGCATCATCGCGGGAGCCAATTCCCTGATAACCGGAAACTACCTGACCACCACGGGCCGGGAAAGCAGGCTCGATCATGAGATGATTGTGGATTTGGGTCTTGTCCCGACAAGGATTCTCGATACATGCCGCTGTGACATGGAAGGTAAAAACGCCTGCGGTGCCGCTTCAAACAAAAAAAAGAAAAAGCCGTTGCATCCATAACAGGAGAGCGTTGGATAATTCACTTCGTGTCATTTGGTATGACATGAGAATAAATTACGACACATTCTCCGATTGGATGCCGCTGACTTCATGGTTTTAATTTTTGACAGTCAAACGTTGAGAGTAAAACGGGATATCCCAGATCTTTAATGATCGTGCGGAAGATGGAAAGTTTTTGCAGTTGATCGTCAATCTCTTTTTTTGAAAGTTCCCTGATCAACCTGCTTCCTTTTTTTTCAGGCTGCAGCCGGATGGATTCCCCGTCAAAATCAAACATGATGGCCGCACCGGCCAGATCATTTTCATCAAAGAACACAATTGCATGCCGTGGAATAAATGTTTTTGACAACCCTTCTTCCAGACCCCTAATATCGCTGTTGATCAGTGAAATAACCTTTCGGGTTTGCTCATCGCTGAGTCGCCTGCCCTGGGAAGTAACGGTGTGATTGATTTTGTTACCCTGAATGATCGCAAAGCCGCCCTTGAGGTTGCCCTCCAAATTATACAGATAGGCCCTTGCATGAATAAAATTCTGATAAGGCCATTTGCCCTGCTGCCCGAAAGCAAAGACAGGGAAGAAGCATAAAATGATTAGTATCCACCCTTTCGCCATCATCACCGTGTTGCCTTCATTTTACTACAGGCTTGATATACCCTTCTATTTTATGCCTTACGGTTTCAGTCTTACCTTTATATGTTGACGTTTCTTCAAATTCAACAGACACCCGGCCAAATAATCTTTTTCCTTTTTTAATTTTTCTGTCCTTGAATGTCAGCTTTTTTGCAATGATCTTCCGCCTGCAATTCGAAACCGGTGCCGGATAAACCCCCTTGAACCGGCAGGAGAAATCAACCCCTTTTACGATAATCCTTAATGAACTTGAATACGCAGGCATTCCCCCGTAGATTTCCAGGCTCAATACGCCGGAATCATACGTCGCGTCGCAAAATTCCATGACGTGTTGTCCCTGATGGGTACTGACGCAGTTGGAGGTATGCTCAACAGGCTTTTTGTCCCGTTTACTTACTTTTTCTCCCGTCACGCTTTCAAAAGTTCCATCCTCATTCCTGATAATATACCAGGGATAAGAAGATTCATGAGAATTGAAAAAGGCGGAATGCATTTTGTGATCAAAAATTAATTTTGAGGGAACGTCATCGCTGGTACTTTCATAATCGCTACAATCTTCACATAATACCGTCGCCGGAAAGAACAGGCACAGCATAACGATGATGATAAAATACCACCCGGATCGATCCGTGATATGGTTTACATAGGTTAAAGATCTCATAATTGAATGCGCACTTGTCATGCCGGCAAAGGAGGCTGTGTCGTAATGTCATTGCGAGGGAGGGAAACGACCGAAGCAATCTCATAAGTTCACTAATCCATGAGATTACCACGACGCCTGAGAGGCGTCTCGTAATGACAAAGAAGAATTGCGACACAATCTGGAAGGCCGGCATCCAGAAATTCTTTAAACTGGTTCCCGGCACTCGTGCCCTTTAGGGTATTCGCCGGGAAGACGACTGAAATTGTAATAGTCTCCGTCATGAATACGATTATGAGACTATTAATAAAAGCATAATAGATTATTACCTTGGCAACAATGATTGTCATTCCCGCGCAGGCGGGAACCCAGGAATATATTGGATGCCGGATCAAGTCCGGCATGACGTCCTTTGACATATTTAGTTGCCGAAGTAATAAAACTAAAGAATCGCTTTACGGCCTTCTGATTCCCATATATCTGCGGGGATATTTTGAGTTGTGATAATCGGTTATGGTAACGCCCCGATTTTTTCTCGAAGAGGAAGAGTGAATAAACCGGACAGGTTCTCCCCGGTCAGAGATGATGATTCCTACATGCCCGACTGATGAACGGCTGTAGTTCGTGCCGGTAAATAAAATGATGTCTCCCTTCTGACAGTCTTCAAGACTCACCGGCTGTCCAAAGCCCGAATACGCGGCTGAAATTCTGGGGACCTCGATGCCGAAATTTTTATAAACGTAATGCACAAACCCCGAACAGTCAAAACCTCTCTCGCCGTTGCCGGAATAAACATACGGCGTCCCCAGGAAAGACTCAGCAAACCTCACAATGCTTTCCTGCTCAGGAATGGCCTGCATGCTGAATTTTTCCGCGCCTGCATTAACGATACTCAGGAGCAGGAATGCGCAAACGAGTATGGTTTGTTTTATCGGCATATTCTTCAAACAGGACTCACAGGATTTTTGAGGTTTACTTTATAAGAAAATTTTCCTGTATGTCAAGAAATTCTTGGGCACGTGTTAAATAGGTAGGGATTGCTCCCTGAGCAATCCGAAAAAAAACGGCGTGTTCCCTGAACGCGCCGTTTTTCAATGAATCATGTTTTGTTTCATTCTTTCAATGATGAAGGTGAATTCATCATGTAATAAAGTTAAGATAATTTTGTCTGTTAATCAGCTCGAAGGAAGAGTCCGGATAGGCTGATTGCCAGAGTTTGGGTATCTTTGGTTTTGCCTTCCCCCATTTCATTTCATAGCCGAACAGTCGGCCTTCCCGGTCCTCGACAAAATCAATTTCCTGCTTTGTATACGTCCGCCAGAAATAGTTGTTCGCCTGGATATCCTGATACTCCTGCTTTTTCAACCTTTCCATAACCAGATAATTTTCCCACAATTCGCCGCAATCGTTACGTTGATGGAAAAGATTGAAATTATTAATCAGCGCATTGCGCACGCCGTTGTCCAGGAAATAGTAACGGCAATTTTTTGTGATTTCATTGCGCAGATTGCGGCTGAAACCGGTCAAGCGCTGCAGGACAAACGCCTTCTCCAGAAGATCGAGATAACGCTCTGCGGTGTTCTTGCTCATGGAAAGGGATGTTCCCAGTTCACTCAAGGATACTTCCTTTCCAATCTGAAAAGCAATAAGCTGCAGCAGGCGGATAATTTTACCTGAATGCCTGATGCCGTCGAGTTCCAGAATGTCTTTGTATAAATAGGAAGATACAATTTCCTTGAGATACTTTTCGCGTTCCCGATTATCCTGCATTAAAACCACTTCGGGGTAAGAACCGTATATCAGGCGGTTTTCCAGATTGGCTTCCGTTTGGTGAATATTTTCGATTTCTCCAATTTCCATTTGCGCCAGAGGAAATAATTTCAATGTGTATTTCCTTCCGGTCAGTGGCTCTCCCGTATGGTGTGCCAGGTCGAATGAGGATGATCCTGTGACAACAATGCGGATACCGGAAAGATGATCCACAATCAATTTGAGATTGAGGCCGATGTTGGGAATCTTCTGCGCTTCATCAACAACAAGAAGTTTTGCTTTACCGACAAAAGCCGTGAGCTTTTCCACCGACTGGCTGGATAAATAGGAATGGACGGTAATGTCTTCTCCGCTTACCATCAGGTGAGCTTTGGACTCATTTTTGAGAAATTCTTTAAGCAGGGTAGTCTTGCCGGTGCGTCTGGCGCCATAAATTACGACAACTTTACCCGGCACGGCCAGTTTTTTCAGTTTCTCCAACTGTTTTTGAAGGATATACATCAGCAAACTCCAGTCAGTTTATTGACTATATTATATATAATTCAGTCATTTTATCAACCTTTTTTAAGAGGATAATGTTTCCTTCATTCCGGGAATTTTACAGTTGACCAGCGCATCTGCTTCCTCGATGGCGTATTTGACCTGCGAATGGGAGAGTCCCGCGTCGCTGGCCACCAGGAAAATATCCAGTCTCGCGCCGGTCGGGCAGCCCGGACCGGCCCAGCTGCCGTATGTGGGAATAACAGAATACCCGTTCCAATCTAAAAGTCCAACAGCTAAAGCGGAGATGATTGGCAGCCCCGGATAAAGTGCGCGAAAAATATCAGCAGCAAAAGCTAATGCTGTATCTTTTGTTATTGCATGCTCCACGCTTTCGTAGCCGACTGGGTATCTTGTGCCAGTATTTGGATCTCTCCACATTTCAATTGACATATTAATCTTCCCCTTTAAAGACTGTCATTTTTTGTTATTGCGAGTCCGTATTTTTCTCACAAAGAAAACTCATAGAAGACTTATTTTACACATCATCTATTAATAATAAGAGAAGGTTTATCCGGCATCATCTTTTCTAAAGATTTAATTTCTGGACGAGTATTTTCCCAATTTTGAATTTTTTTCGGCGCACAAGACAGATATAAAATTTGTTTTCGTTTGCCATCCTGTACCGTGAAAGTATCTATTGTTGTGCTGTCGGCGGCTATCATCGCAAATAATTCCACATCCGGTGATATAGCCACAGAAACAGACGGACCTCCATGAACCGCAAGCCTGTGATTACCATCGGGTGAATAGAGATAAAATTTCCCCGATTGCGATTTTTCATAGATCATCACGGAACCGTCTTTGCTCAAAAGCGGCTTTTTAGCAAAGGTCTCCGGAGGGTATTTATTATACGGATTCGGGACCACAAGCTCCTTACCCTTCATCACCACAACACCGCCTATGCTCTTTCCCTGACGATTCAGTTCGCGCATTTTTACTATGAAGGCCTCCTCATTAGGATAAGCCCTCATACCCTCAAATACACTCGGACGATCCCCATAGAAAATAAACCGTTCATCGTCGGGGAAATAGGTCAGATTACCCATGTAAAAATACTTGTAAAAGGTCAGTTGCGTCTGCTTGCCTTTTGTCAGATCAACCTCCCAGGCGTCATAGTTCGAGGCGGGAGTTTTACCGCTTTCTCTAATACGAGCCGCACATGCATATAGTATCTTCTTTCCGTTATGGGAAAATGCCGGATAGAGCTTGGCCCCAGGTCCGGTGGTGACCTTTTTGTAGTTCTTTCCGTCGGCATCCATAACGGCAATCTGCATGGCTCCGAGGTCAAGTTCATCATTGGGTTTAATGGGTATGACAGAAAAAGCAATTTTCTTCCCGTCATAAGAGTATTTTCCCATGGTCCAGCGCTCATTTTGTGGCGACTGGTAGGCGGCCAGTTCGCCAGTCTCCAGATCATACACCTGAATCTGGCAGCCTTCATTGCGGCAGCGGTCAAATACCACCTTCTTCCCGTCATGGTTGAAACTTAAGTTGGCGATACTGTCTTTATTAGGTAGAATGCTAAAACAGTTTCCTGTAGAAGTTGCCAAAGTTAAAAAAATGACTATTGCTAAAAATTGAAAAGCAGATTTTTCATTTTAAGGCATTTTATTTTTCTCATGCCGCCCTCCTGAACTATATTTTACAGATGAAAACCATGATGCATTGAAATTATTCGGACTGTTCGGGGAACAGTCCCTACATTATATTGTAGGGCGCGTTCCCCGAACGCGCCGAATTCTTTGTGGGTTCAGCCAACATGAATGAACCAGCGTGGGCTTCGACGCTTCGACAGGCTCAGCGACCCTCGCTATATTCAGCCACCTTATCTATTATTGTCTGGTCCCTGAGCCTTTCGAAGGGACCATCTTTGCGGATTCAATCTTGCACGGGTTGTTGCCCAAACGATATCCCTTTGAGCGGCCATTGAAAGCGTTTTGTCTCATGAATCAAAGCGTAGCGAAAGATCAGTAATGACAACTGTTTGAGCCGCAGGCGAGTTTTGTCATTACCTTTCGCAAGCTTTAGATTTATTCAAAACGCTTTTAGGCAAGCGAAAAGGATATTTGGACAACAGCCCGGCAGATATAGGGTCAGGTCTTGAATTATCAGTTCTCTTCCAGTTTCTTTATCGCCTTGCTCACCGTCGCGCACAGTTCTCCCCGTAAAAGTCCTGTTTCAGGTGGGCTCGAATTCTATATCAACGGTAGGTGTGATGCCGCCTGCTCAATCCGTTTCGGCATCCGCGGCAGTGATTTCTTCGGTCGTTCCCGGCAGGGATTCGACGGACTTTAATTTGCCGGCAAGCGTTTTCGTCTTTTTCTGCGCGTCGTCCACGGAAGTCGCGGCCTGTTCCAGTCTTTTGCGCACCGCATCGAGCGAATCGCCGAACCTGCCGAATGCCGCTTTCACCTCCCCCAGCACCTTCCAGACTTCGCCGGATCGCTTCTGGATGGCCAGCGTGCGGAAACCCATCTGCAGGCTGTTGAGAAACGCCGCAAATGTGGAGGGACCGGAAATCACAATGCGGTATTCGCGCTGGAGGTTTGATACCAGCACCGTGCGGCGGATCACTTCAGCGTACAGGCCCTCCGATGGCAGAAACATGATGCCGAAATCCGTGGTTTTGGGCGGGGCAAGATATTTTTGCGATATGTCTCTGGCCGCCTTTTTAATGCTGTTCTCCAATTGGCGGACGGCGTCTTCCGCGGTGGATACGTCGCCTTTTTCCTGGGCGTCCATCAGCCGTGAGTAGTCTTCCATCGGGAATTTCGCATCCACCGGAATCAGCACAAAATCGGAGGCGGAATCGCCCTGGCCGGGAAGTTTGATGGCAAATTCGACAAAATCGCTCCCATGCTCGTGTATCTTGACATTTTTCAGGTATTGTTCCGGCGACAATATCTCTTCCAGAAGCGCTCCCAGCTGGACTTCCCCCCAGGTGCCGCGAGACTTGACGTTGGTGAGCACTTTTTTCAGGTCGCCCACACCTGTGGCAAGCGTGCGCATGTCACCCAGCCCCTGATGAACCTGTTCGAGCCGTTCGGAAACCTGCTTGAAGGATTCTCCCAGTCTTTTTTCGAGCGTGTTCTGCAATTTTTCATCAACGGTTTCACGCATGCGGTCAAGCTGGCGGGCGCTGTCTTCCTGGATTTGTTTCAGCTTCGCATCAATCTCGAGGCGAATGTTGTCCAGTTTCTGTTCATTGGCCACGGTCAGCATGTTCAGCTGCCTGGCAAAACTCTCCATCTGGTCGTTTTGAATTTTGGCGATGCCGGCCATGCGGGTCTGCACGGAATCTTCAAACGATTTCAACGAACCCGCCAGTTCCGTTCTTTCCTGCTGCGAGTGTGTTTGCATCTCTGTCCGTGAACGGGCAATCTCCTCACGCACACAGCGGTCCGTTCTTTCCTGCGCATCCTGCAGGCCATCCAGCCTGCCGGAAAGCGGAGTCCAATCGATAGCGGCCCGCTTGAACTGCCAGACAAGCAGCACAACGATGACCAGGAGAATTACCAGAATGATGTATAGAATTATTTCCATTCAAGCCACCAAAGACAGAAGTTGTAAAAATGTTTGTCGAATATAGCGGCCATCTGTTTGTGGTGTCAAGAAAAATCGGGAAATATTCATCAGTGTTTTAAACGGTTTTCCGCTCCAGCAAATGACGCCTAGTCTAATGCGCAACAAATACCTTTCTGTCATAACCTTTCAGATCATGCGTTTCCGGGCTTGGCATGTGACCTCGCATGACATTCAGTTTGTTGGGTTATCCGGAATCCAGAAACTTAAGCTAATACTGGATTCCCGCTTTCACGGGAATGACAAAGATCAGATCCTTTGTAATTGAACAAAGGTTTCTTTATACAAAGAAGCGTTAAACGCATTACATCAGCAAATGACCCCTTGACAAAAATCCATGGCATGTGTAATATACCCCTATGGGGTATATAAATGAATACGGAAAACAAAAAAATCATCGCCCGTTTAAAACGGATTGAAGGACAGGTGCGGGGGCTGCAGCGCTTAATTGAATTGGATGCTCCCTGCGTCGATGTATTAACCCAGGTGTCGGCCGTAACGGCGGCCATGAAAAAAACAGGCGGGGCGATCATATCAACCCACATGAAAACATGTCTTGGTGAATCTTCCGAAAGCCAGGAAAAACTGCGGAAGGAATTTTACACTGCATTATCCAGATTTATTGACCTTTCGTGATTTATGCAGGGAGGCTTTTCATGAAAAAAAATAATTCATTTGATCTGACCCGGCGGTCATTTCTGAAATTGAGTGGCGGCGCAGCCGCTCTGGCCGGTTTGAGCCTGCCGAAAAGGGCCGATGCGGCAACAGACCAGCAATTATCAACGCTGATTGATTTAAGCCTGTGCGACGGCTGCGAAAATCTGAAGGTTCCGGCCTGTGTCACCGCCTGCAAGACCATCAACAAGGGTAAAATTCCACCGGTTGTGGAAAATATCCCCGAACCCTGGCCGCGCAAAACCATTGAAGACTGGTCCAAAAAGAAAGAGGTTTTCAATCGTCTGACACCTTACAATTTTATTTATGTTCACAAAGCACAGATTGACGGGAAAACCATTTTTGTTCCAAGACGCTGCATGCATTGCGACAACCCGGCCTGTGCAACCATCTGCCCCTTTTCAGCCAATCACAAAGAAAAAAACGGTGCAGTCGTGATTGAGCAGACCCAGTGTTTCGGCGGGGCCAAATGCAAGGATGTCTGCCCGTGGGAAATCCCCCAGCGCCAGTCCGGCGTGGGGATTTATCTGCATGTTCTGCCGGGTTTCATGGGCAACGGCGTGATGTACAAATGCGACCTTTGCAATGAACGTCTGAAGGAAGGGAAACTGCCCGGCTGCATCGAGGCATGTCCGCGCAAAGCAATGCTTATCGGACCGCGGCGCGAAATTGAAAAAATAGCGCAGCAACGTGCCAGCGCGATGAATGGTTTTATATACGGCAAAACGGAGAACGGCGGGACATCCACTCTTTATGTTTCACCCGTTTCTTTCGAGCAGATCAATAAAACCATGCAGAAAAAACCGGGACAGCCGGACATGAAACCGGATGTTGTGCGAAGGATGGCGGCCACCGATCCGCTGGGCCAGGCCGTCCTGGCTGCGCCGGCTCTGGGGGTGATCGCAGCGGGCGCTCTGAACTGGCTCGCTCGCCGCAAAGATCAGGTGAAAAAGGAGGGGGAAGACAATGGCTGAAAAAATTCTCGCCCACAAAAATCTTGTTGTCCGGCACAGTAAACTTGAGCTGATGGAACACTGGGCCATTGCGATTTCCGGGCTCATTCTGCTTTTAACAGGCATCTTCGAACTGCCCGTCGCCAAGCGCTACTACATCATCACCGTTCCGGGCCTGGGATGGACGGCCGATTTTATCACCTCATTATACCTGCATTATGCTGCCGCCTTAGTTTTCTCAGCCGTGGGGATATTCCACCTGGTCTATCACGGACTGCGCGGTGAAAAAGGATTGCTTCCGCAAAAAGGTGACGCCGCGGCTTCAATTACGGTTATCAAAAGTTTTATCGGTCTCGGCAAGGAGCCGCCCATGCACAAATACCTGCCAGAACAGCGGCTGGCCTATGCGGGCATGGCTTTCATTATCCTGATGCTGATCCTTTCGGGTCTGGTGAAAACCTACAAGAATATTTACGCGCCGGATATGTCCCACACAGTGCTGTTATGGGCCACCTGGATCCACAATATCGGCTTCATTTTATTCTTCCTGGCATTTCTTGCGCACATGGCGGCCATCGCGCTCAGGCCCAACTGGCCGATGGTGCGTGGCATCTTTACGGGGAAAGTACGACTGGATTACGCCCGGCATCGACATTCCCTGTGGCTCGACGAGATCGAGCAGAAGAAAAACATCCCCGAAGCAGTTCCAGACGAAATGGCGGCCCCTGAAAAATCAGATGCACCAACGGCGGAACCACCAGAACTCAAACAGGAAACTGAGCAGCCTATCGGGGAGAAGTTGGAAGACAAAATTTCGGCCACAGAGAATGAAGAAAAGCCTCCTCAAACCGAAGCATAAACCATCCGGATATATTGCCATAGAGCGAGAAATGACCGGCAGACTTGATTAACGATCAATCTCACCGGGTTGTTACAGATAAAAATCGATATCAACTTCAACTCAAAATAATCTTCCACAGAAAAATTTCTTGACAGGATGATACCTTAATAGTAAGGTATATTACAAATAATGAATTGTGCCGGAAATGTTTTTTGAAGCCAAGGGACTTTTTTCACCAGGGAATCACGGGGCGCAGGCAAACCATGCTGAAGACATCGACATATGAAGACCTTACCATTTACAAGATGGGAAGAAGTATTGGGAAATTTGTTCCCTATTTTGTCCATTGCTTCCTGCTGGAGGACACGCTGATTGATACAGGAACCGGTTTTGCCGGCTCTGAATTCCTGTCAGCCCTGCAAGGAAAAAAGGTTAACCGGATCGTCAACACACATTATCATGAAGACCACACCGGAAACAATTATATGCTCCAGCAAAAGCACGCGGCCCGGATCTTTGCTCACCGGGATTCCATTCCAAACATCGAAAATCCCAGAAACGTGAAGCTCAAACTGTATCAGAAATGGATCTGGGGTTATCCTGAAGGTTCTGCAACCGAAGCCATCGGAGATCATCTTTATATCGGCAGTCACCCGTTCCGGGTCATCCCCTGCGACGGCCACTCGGCAGGTCATATCTGCCTTTACGAACCTCACAAGAAATGGCTTTTTACCGGAGATATGTTTTGCGGCATCAGGAACATCTATTTGCGCCGGGATGAAGATTTCAATCAGATCCTCTTATCTCTGGAGGATTTATCAAAACTCAAAATTGATACGATTTTTTGCAGCCTCAAGGGGGTCGTGACCGGCGGTGGCAATGCTTTGTCGGAAAAAATCAAATATATGAAAAACTTAAAAAAAGAAATTTTGAGCCTTCATCGGCAGGGAATGCCCGCAGACAAGGTCAGAAATAAGCTGCTGGGAAAGGAAGACATGATGTTCTATGTAACCGGAGGACATTTCTCAAAACAGTATTTAATCAACAATGTTCTGGCATCGCCATACAGCAAGAGCACGGTTGAATAAGAAATTCTTCGAAGCAAAGGAGAGATTATGTCAGTAAAATATATCCTGCTCGGCGGTTTGATGTTCAGCTGCTCTCACGGGTATGAAATCAAGTCCCAGTTGACTCAAAAAATGTTCGGTGAATTCGGCATTAATGACGGTCAGCTCTACCCGACTTTAAAGAAACTGGAAGCCGACGGCCTTGTCGTGAAAACCGTAAAACATCAAGACGGCGCACCGAGCCGCCACATCTATTCGATCACCGACCGGGGACGGGAGGATTTTTTGCAATGGCTGGAAAACGAGGATGGAGAAGACCGGTCTTTCCGGTATGACTTCTTCCGTAAAGACCTGTTCTGCATCAAGTCCAATTTTCTTCGCCATCTGCCAAAGAACAAAGCGATCGAAAAAATCCGGCACCAGATCAGGGTGGTGACCGACATCATCCAGGATCTGACAGAAGCCCGCAGCCACATGATCGAAAGAAAGGTCGACCCTTTGCATGTCAAGGTCTGGGAATACGGAATCATGAATTACGAAACCCGTCTTCAATGGTTGAACGGTTTTTTGCAGGAGGTGCAGAAATGGCGCAAATAAAATATTGCCTGCACTGCGGGCACGAGCTGGCGACAAAAAACATCAACGGCAGGGACTACCCGGCATGCCCTGTCCAGGGCTGTGAATATGTCTTCTGGGACAATCCTCTGCCCGTCGTTGCCGCGCTTATCGAATATCGGGGAAATGTCCTTCTGGCGCGCAATAAAGCCTGGCCGCCGAAGTTTTTCGGGTTGATTACCGGTTTCCTGGAAAAAGGCGAATCGCCGGAAAAAGCGGTTGTCCGTGAAGTCAGGGAGGAACTTGATCTGGACGCCAGGGTGGAGAGCATGATCGGCGTCTATCCTTTTCCGGAACAAAACCAGGTCATCATCGCCTATCACGTTTTGGCGGAAGGTGAAATCAGGATGGGGGAGGAGCTGGCCGAGGTGAAATCCGTCGCGCCGGAAAAAGTACGGCCCTGGCCATTCGGAACGGGACACGCCGTCAGGGACTGGCTGGAAAAAAAACGTAAGGCACAGGGGTGAATTACAGGATAAATCTTCATTTAAGGCTGGTGAATTTGGACTTTCCAACAGCATCGTTGCCGTTTTATTCTGGATATTGATCGGATGGAAATGGCCGGGGTAAATATCAGGCTCGGCATCCGAATCGGGGCATTGACCGACAAATAAAAAATATATTGACAACCGATGCCTGCATTGCTATATGACAGCAAAATTGGATCGATGAAGAAAAGAACATGAAAAACATCGCAGTAAAATTAAATTTGAATAACTGGTGGTGGTGGAACCTCGCAGGGAGGATTTTCCGCCGCTGATCTTTTATATTGAAAGTTAAAGCCGTGGAGACCCTCTCAGGACTCCACGGCTTTTTTGTTTGTATCAACGAAAAGGCCGTGAAGAAACTCACGGCCTTTTTTATTGACGCTTGCTGAAAACGAGCGAAGCAAAGTTTGAAGCGTAAGCGGAATTATCCCGTCACAGGCGGGGACGTAAAAACCTCATTAGGAGAAGAAATATGTACCAGCCCAAATTAACCGAATTTGAAGCATTGGCCAAAAGGGGAAACCTGATTCCCGTTTACCGGGAAATCCTCGCTGACATCGAAACGCCGGTTTCCGTTTTAAAAAAGCTGCAGCACAAGGATCACGTCTACCTGCTGGAAAGCGTCGAAGGGGGTGAAAAATGGGGACGCTACTCCTTTATCGGCACGGATGCGGGAGTTGTGTTCAAGGTCCGCGGACCCAGCGTGATCATGGAAGAAAAGGGAAGAGTGTCTTCGCGGGAACATCAAGGTGATCCGCTCAATGCGATGCGCGGTCTGCTTGGCCGTTACAGGCCTGTTGCCACCCCCGGCCTGCCACGCTTTTTCGGAGGCGCCGTCGGTTACCTCGGTTATGACATGGTACGTTACTTTGAAAAGCTTCCTGACGCGCCGCCTGCTGACCTCGACCTGGATGAATCCGTTTTTGTCATCAGTGATTCTCTCGTGATTTTCGACAATACCCGCCACACCATCAAGGTTGTGGCCTGTGCTTACATGGAAGATGCAGATTCCCCACAGGAAGCCTATTCGGATGCCTGCAGAAGAATCGATGAAATGATCCGACTGATCTCCGCCCCTGCTGTTTCATCGGAGCCCGTGCCAGTTACCAATGGCGTGACTTTCGAATCCAATATGACGCCCGATCAGTACAAGGCTATCGTGGAAAAAGCAAAAGACTATATTGCGGCCGGAGAGGCCATCCAGATCGTGCTCTCCCAGCGTTTTGCCACGCCATACCGGCATGACCCGGTTGATCTGTACCGGGCGCTCCGTTATGTCAATCCCTCTCCATACCTTTTTTTCCTCAAGCTGGATGATTTGATCCTGATCGGCTCCTCCCCGGAAGTCATGGTGCGCCTTGAACAAAGCGATGTGGAATTGCGGCCGATTGCCGGCACACGCAAGCGCGGCAGGACGGAGCAGGAAGACCGGGCCCTGGCCGACGAGCTTCTCTCCGATGAAAAGGAACGCGCCGAGCATGTCATGCTGGTCGATCTGGGCCGTAATGACCTGGGCCGGATTGCCGAAACCGGCACGGTGCAGGTCAATCAGTATATGGTGGTGGAAAAATATTCGCACGTCATGCATCTGGTGTCCAATGTCCGCGCACAGCTGGCAAAGGGGAAGGACGCTTTTGATGTTTTGGCGGCAACGTTTCCGGCAGGGACGCTTTCCGGCGCGCCGAAGGTCCGCGCCATGCAGATCATCGATGAGCTGGAGCCTGTAAGGCGCGGCATCTATGGCGGCGCGGTCGGATATATCAGCTTCAACGGTAACATGGATTTATGCATAACGATCCGCACCATGGTCATCAAAGACGGCAGAATATTCGTTCAGGCCGGCGCGGGGATCGTTTATGATTCAAGGCCCGAAAACGAACACCAGGAAACGATCAACAAGGCACGCGGCATGCAAATGGCCGTCAAGCTGGCCAGCGGCGGATTTGTTCTGGAGAATGGGTATTAGGAGCAGCTTATGATTCTGATGATTGATAATTACGATTCTTTTACATTTAACATTGTCCAGTACCTGGAACAAATGGGGGAAGATGTTGTTGTCTTTCGCAATGATAAAGTGACGGTGGACCGCATCGACAAGCTCAAGCCGCAGATGATTTTTCTTTCACCCGGTCCCGGCACACCGCGCGATGCGGGGATTACCGTGGATGTTGTGCGCGAGTTTCACAAAACAATACCGATTATGGGCATCTGCCTGGGACACCAGTCCATCGGCTATGCTTTCGGCGGTGAGATTGTCCGCGCCGGACGAATCATGCACGGCAAAGTATCGCCTGTTCATCATGACGGCAAAACCATTTTTACGGGACTGCCAGATCCCTTCACTGCCGGACGTTATCATTCCCTTGTTGTGCGCCCCGAAACCCTGCCTTCCTGCCTGGAGGTAAGCGCCCGGACAGCCGAAGGAGAAATCATGGGGCTGCGCCATAAAGAATTCCCGGTGGAAGGCATACAGTTCCATCCAGAATCGGTGCTCACCCCTCAGGGGAAAAGAATTTTACGCAACTTCTTAAAAACAACTGGTCGAAAGGAGCGTTCATCATGATCAAGGAAGTCATTGACAAAGCTGTAAGAAGAATTGATCTGCCGGAAGTGGAAATGATGGCGGCGATGGAAGAAATCATGGGGGGCGAGGCCACCCCGGCGCAGATCGGATCCTTCATCACTGCACTGCGCATGAAGGGCGAGACGGTCGAGGAAGTGACCGGCGCTGCACGCATCATGCGCCAGAAAGCCACTCGTGTGAACGCCTGCGCAACCATCATTGTGGATACCTGCGGCACGGGAGGCGACAAACTCAACACCTTTAACATCTCCACCACCACGGCTTTTGTTGTGGCAGCGGCCGGCATCACGGTGGCCAAGCACGGCAACCGCGCCGTCTCCAGCGGGTGCGGCAGTGCCGACGTGCTTGAAGCTTTAGGTGTCAATATCAGCGTTGACCAGGAAATCGTGGAGGAATGCATTCAGCAGATCGGCATCGGCTTTCTGTTTGCACCCAAACTGCACGGCGCCATGAAATACGCGATCGGACCGCGCCGGGAAATCGGCATCCGCACCATTTTCAACATGCTGGGGCCTCTCACCAACCCCGCGGGAGCAACCGCTCAGCTGCTGGGTGTTTATGATCCGAAGCTCACCGAAATGTTTGCCGATGTTCTGAAAAATATGGGAACAAAAAGAGCGTTTGTCGTGAACGGACTCGATGGCCTGGACGAAGTAACGATCACCGGCGAGACCCGTGTTGCTGAATTGAAAGACGGGATCGTCCGCACCTATAACATTCATCCGAAGGATTATATCGGATCGACGTATCCGCTGGAGGATATCCGCGGCGGCGATCCGGCGGTGAACGCAGGGATCACCAAAGATGTTTTATCCGGCAAGCCGGGGGCCTGCCGGGATGTTGTCCTAATGAATGCGGCGCTGGCCATTGTCGCCGGGGAGAAAGCCGCGGACATCAAGGAAGGCATCCAGGTTGCTTCCGACTGCATTGACAGCGGCAGGGCGGTTAAGAAATTGCAGGCGCTCATTGAGATGAGCAACAGCTAGTTTCCTCTCCCTTGATGGGAGAGGGTTAGGGTGAGGGTGAAAAATGAAAAAAACAGGGAGTGTTTATACAACACCCCTTCCTTCATCCCCTTACGCAAGGAGATTGTGTTGTAATTCTTTTGTCATTACGAGACGCCTCTCAGGCGTCGTGGTAATCTCATATATTTGAGAACTTATGAGATTGCTTCGGTCGTTTCCCTCCCTCGCAATGACATTGCGACACAACCGCAAGGGGGAAAGTCACAAACGAGGAATAAATGATTTTAGATCGGATTATTGACACCAAAAAAGAAGAAGTGCTGGCCCTTAAGAAAACAACGACGATTGATTCGTTGAAAAAGGTCATTGCCGAACTGCAGCCCTGCCGGGATTTTCGCGGAGCCATCAGCGGGAAAGACTGTTCCATTATCGCCGAGGTGAAGTGCGCGTCCCCTTCGCGCGGCAGGCTGGTTGAACATTTTGAGCCGACAAAGATTGCCGGACTCTACGAACAAAACGGGGCGGCCGCGATTTCCGTACTGACCGATGAAAAATATTTTTCCGGCCACAGGGATTACCTGTCGCAAATCAGGCGCGAAGTGCAAATCCCGGTTTTGCGAAAGGATTTCATCATTGACCCGATCCAGCTTTACGAAACCAGAGTCATCGGGGCGGATGCCGTTCTGCTGATTGTGCGCGTGCTGGGCGACAGGCTGGCTGAATTCATTCATTTATCGAAAGAGCTGGGCCTGAGTCCCCTGGTGGAAGTGCACATGCAGGACGAACTGGACACCACCCTTGCCGCCGGTGCGGATATCATTGGCATCAACAACCGCAACCTGGATACGTTTGTGACGGACATTAACACCAGCCGGACTTTAAAACGGGGAATCCCCCCCGGCAAAACAGTAGTGGCAGAAAGTGCACTGAAAAACCGAAACGATATTGAATACCTGATGGAAGCGGGCATTCATGTCTTTCTGATTGGCGAAGGACTGGTGACGGCGCCGGATATCGGCAGAAAACTGCGTTCATTTCTGGGGAGCAAACCGTGATACAGGTAAAGATTTGCGGGATCACGAATATGGAAGACGCGCTTTGCGCGGCCGAAAACGGGGCAGCGGCTGTGGGGTTTATCTTTCATCCACCCTCCCCCCGCTATATCGAACCGCAAAAAGCAGCAGAAATCATTGACCGGCTGCCCCAACATCTGGTAAAAGTTGGTGTTTACGTCAATCATAAAGAACACTTGGTCCGTCGCATCTATGAGAACTGCCGGCTCGACATGATTCAGCTTCATGGCGATGAATCCCCCGGTTTTTGCCGGCAATTTCCCGGCGATCGGATCATCAAGGCACTGGAATTGAAAAAAGATGAGGATTTAAAAAAAGCCGCCCTGTATGATGTTGCCGCCATTCTTGTGGACAGCCGCCACGCCGGACTTTACGGTGGCACGGGAAAGACTTCCAACTGGATGCTGGCACGTCAAATTTCTCAACCTTTGATTCTGTCAGGGGGGATAAAAGAAGAAAATATTCTTGAAGCGATGCAGATGGTAAGTCCCGCCGCGATGGACATCAACAGCGGCATGGAATCCTCACCCGGCAAAAAAGATCACGTGAAAATCGCACGGATCATGCAAATCATCAACGAGACGGACGCTGGCTGCGCGGCACCCGTTATTTTTACGCGAAGGAAAGACTGATGAATAATCTACCCGATCCATATGGACATTTTGACATCTTTGGCGGACGCTACGCAGCCGAAACGCTGATGCCCGCGCTTCTTGAACTCGAAGTCGCCTATGGCAAGGCAAAAAAAGATAAATCATTTGCGAAAGAATTTGACTGGTACCGACGCGAGTACGCCGGCCGTCCCACTCCGCTTTATTTCGCCCGGAGGATGACAAAGGCTCTGGGCGGCGCGAAAATCTATCTCAAACGGGAAGACCTGAATCACACCGGCTCTCACAAAATAAACAACACGCTGGGCCAGGCACTTCTGGCCAGACGGATGGGCAAGAAAAAAGTGATTGCCGAAACCGGTGCGGGACAGCACGGGGTGGCCACGGCCACCGTCGCAGCGCTTTTCGGAATGGAATGCAAAATCTTCATGGGGGAGGAAGACATCCGCCGCCAGGAGCCCAATGTATTCCGCATGAAAATTCTCGGCGCCGAGGTTGTACCGGTTAAAAGCGGCACGGCCACCCTCAAGGACGCAATGAACGAAGCCATGCGTTACTGGGTGGGAAGCGTCCGCGATACGTTCTACATTATCGGGACAACCGCCGGACCGCATCCCTATCCCGTGATGGTGAGAAACTTTCAGTCGGTGATCGGGCTGGAGATTAAAAAGCAGATTCATAAAACAGAAGGCAGAAATCCCGATATGCTGGTGGCATGCGTGGGCGGCGGCTCCAACGCAATGGGGACTTTTTACGCATTTCGCAACGAAAAGAAGGTAGCCTTGTTCGGTGTGGAGGCGGCTGGCCTTGGCATGAATACAAAAGAGCACTCCGCCAGTATCAGCGGCGGGAAAGTGGGTGTCCTGCACGGCAATAAAACCTACCTGCTACAGGACGAACACGGCCAGGTGCGCGATGCATACTCGATTGCAGCGGGTCTGGATTATCCCGGCGTGGGCCCGGAACATTCCTATTTTGCAAAAACCGGCCGTGCAACCTATGTGAATGTCACCGATAGAGAAGCAATAGAGGCTTTTTCTTTTTTGTCGAAGCAGGAAGGCATCATTCCCGCGCTGGAGAGTTCGCATGCCATTGCCTATGCCATGAAAATCGCACCGGCAATGAAGAAAAACAAAATTATTGTCATCTGCCTGTCCGGACGCGGCGACAAGGATGCGCAAACGATTATCGAAACGATGTGAGGAAGATATGGGACGAATATCAGATAAATTTCAAATTCTGCGCACAAAAAACGAAAAAGCGCTGATCGTTTATTTAACGGCAGGGGACCCTTCGCTTGATGCCACAAAGAAATTAATCCTGGGCCTGGAAAATTCAGGTGTGGACATTCTGGAAATCGGCGTTCCTTTTTCCGATCCAACGGCTGACGGGCCGGTCATCCAGGCCGCCTCGCAGCGGGCACTGAAAACCGGAACCACCCTTCATGGTGTGCTGAATCTGGTTGCCGATATCCGCCGGGTTTCAGAAATTCCCATTGTTCTTTTCGGCTACTTCAATCCGATTTTCGCCTACGGTGTCGATCAATTTGCCAAAACGGCAAAACAAGCCGGTGTGGACGGCGTTCTGGTAGTTGACCTGCCCCCGGAAGAAGCGTCTGAACTGCGAATTCACACAGACGCGGCCGGTCTTGATTTTATCGCGCTGGTTGCCCCGACCACCGGCAAAGGCAGACTGAAAACCATCCTCAAAAGCGCCACGGGGTTTCTCTACTACATATCCATCACCGGCGTGACCGGCACCGCCGCACCGAAAGCAGCAGACATCGCCCGTGAAGTAGGCAACATCCGCAAACTTACCGGAATGCCGATTGCCGTTGGCTTCGGCATCTCCACTGCGGCCCAGGCTCAAGAAATCGGCGGCATTGCCGACGGGATCGTCATCGGCAGCGCAGTCGTCAAACTGATCGATGAAAACCGCGACAGTGACGACCTGAAGGAGATTGTCTGTGAATACATAAACAAAATTAAAAAGTCCCTGGGCTAAACGTCTATGAACCGAATACCGCAACCCCATTCACCAGCGCCCTGGCAATTGACAGGAGAGGGCATTATTCTGGCGTATTATTTTAAAAAAGGCTGGGTGGAAAAATGCGGTTTTCTTCCCGCCTGGCTGACCGGCCACGCACGAAACGGACTGGGGTATGTGATGCTGGTCAATTACAAACAGGCCCCCGTCGGACCTTACCGGGAACTGCTTTTTATGCCGGGTTCTTTTGCGCATACCGGCCGGCGGAGCATTACAAAAATTTATGTGGATTCGGAAAACAGCACTGAAAACGGACGATACAATTGGGGCATTCCCAAAGAAACCGTTTCGATTCGGTGGCACTCATCCGGCAAAATCGACCGCATCACCATTGGATTTGCAGATAATAATTTCTTTGAGGCAACAATAACCTCGGGAGGCATCCCCTTTCCTGTGCACACTGCGTTTCTGCCTATCCGTCTTTATCAGCAGCTCAATGAACAGATCTATCTGACTGGGCCCGCAGGGAAAGGATGGGCAAGATTTGCCCGCATCCAGAGCATGTGCATTGATCCAAATTTCTTTCCGGACGTAGGAGGCTTGTCGCCCCTGGCAGCGATAAAAGTCTCTCCTTTTTACATGCATTTCCCTCAAGCAAACGTTCGCCAGGCAATATAAAAATTCATGGTTTGAGTTTTAGCAGACAAAACAACTGATTCAGTCAAGATGACTGAATCAGCGGGAGATTTGACGCTTCGACAGGCTCAGCGTCCCGCTTCAACCGACAGGCTCAGCGTCCGGGGCGGTCCCTGAGCTGGTCGAAGGATATTTAAATCCTTAATGTACTATCTTCGCTATCAACCAAATTTCCTCTTGACTTTCAATAACAAAAAGATCATATTTAAGTCGCAAGTAAGTCCTCATGCGTGGGCTACCGGATGGATGCTCGTAAATAGCGCATGGGGTTTTGCATTTTATGGGAAAAGCGCATTTTCTTCCTTTATTTTTTCTTTAATTAAATTATAATAACTTGCATCTCCGTATTCATATTTGCGATATATTGCCCAACATGCAAAATCAACAACTTGCAGACCCTTCTCAGCAGCGGGCGTTTTAATCTCCACGGTTAATTCAATATTATGTTCATGATTGATTTTCCGGTTAAGATAACTGGTAAAATTATCATTCAGAAACTTGTTGGTTTCTCTCTTTGAAGCAATCAACGTAATCTTCTTCGTCTCCGGAACAAAGCGTTTGGAAAATATTCTATCCAGCAAAATATTTGTAACATAATTATAAAGAACGTGTTTTTCATCTTGGAGACGCGTATAGACTTTGCGCTTATTAAGATAAATGGTCATGATGGCACAATCTTTTTCTTTAAGTAATTTTAAAAGATGCTTGCGGGTTGCCGGTTTTTCGTTATTACAGTGAAGCACACCGGAATGCTTACTCAACTGTTTGCGCAGACTGCCATGAACTTTTTTAACAATTTTTTCCAACGGTCTCTTTGACGTTGAAAATAAAAAAGTCACCACAAACCATTTTGATGTCTTCTTTTTGTCAAAATCGAATCCAAGACAGCCGGATTCATCCATGAACAGATACATTAATTTTTGCTCCGTTTATTTGTTTTCGCTTTTCCTTTTTGAGCTTTAATTCGTTCCAGTAGTTTGTAGGCTGGTTCGTCGCTGGGATCTTGGGGAACGAGTATACCTTAGAAGGCATTTCATCAAATACTCAATTATAATAGCATAATACAATTTTAATGAAACAATGCAACATTAAATAAGTTATTCTGATTCCCATCATGAAATCGGACGGCTTGTTTTTCTAATGGCTTGAATGAAGGGGAGAATAATCAGAATGACACAGACAATCAGCGCAACCAGGGCGATCGGTCGTTCCACAAAGATGGCAAAGCTGCCCTGCGACATCAATAGAGAGCGGCGGAGGTTGACTTCAAACAGAGGACCTAATACAAACCCCAGGACCAGGGGTGCGGGCTCAAAGTCGAATTTATTAAGCAAATAACCGACCATACCGAACAGCAGCATGACCCCGATGTCAAAGACACTGTTGTGGACGCTGTAGGCGCCCAGCAGGCAAAACAGGACGATGAGCGGGTAGAGTATTTTATCGGGAATCCGCAAAACCTGAACCCACAGCGGAATCAGCGGCAGATTCAGGATCAGCAGGATAACATTCCCCATGTACATGCTGGCAATCACACCCCAGAATATTTCCGGATGCTGCGTCATGAGCAGCGGTCCGGGCGTCACGCCATGAATCATAAACGCGCCGAACAGCACAGCCAGGACCACGTTGGGCGGAATCCCCAGGGTCATGAGCGGAATGAAGGATGTGGATGCCGCAGCATTGTTGGCGGACTCGGGTGCCGCGACACCTTCGATCGCGCCATGGCCGAATTTTTCCGGATGTTTTGACACTCTTTTTTCCACACCGTAAGCCATGAATGTGGATAGCACCGGCCCGCCGCCCGGAAGAATGCCCATGAAAAAGCCGATCACTGTACCTCGCACGATAGCCCACCTGGCCCTCAGCCATTGGCTCTTGTTTGGAAACATGTTTTTGATTTTTACCTGCAATACTCTGGCGGGTGCAGTCTTTTCCAGATTGACAAATACCTCCGCCAGACCGAACAGGCCGATGGCGAGCGGTACAACACTGAGGCCTTCAAACAAATGGATATTTCCGAATGTGAATCTCTGCTCGGAGGTAATGGGGTCCAGCCCGATCAGGCTCAAAAGGATGCCGGCAAGAGCCATGAGCACAGCCTTGATCATCGATCCCTGCGCCAGATAAACGATGAATGTGAATCCCATCAGGATGATGGCAAAGTATTCCGGCGGGCCAAATTTCAGCGCCAGCACGGACAGGGGTCCACCGATCAGCTGCAGTCCAATCAATCCGACTGTTCCGGCAATAAACGATCCAAAAACTGCGATACCCAGCGCGGTGCCCGCCCGGCCTTTACGGGCCATCGCGTAGCCGTCCAGACAGGTGACAGCGGAGGCCGCCTCTCCCGGCACGTTGATCAGAATGGAGGTTGTTGATCCGCCGTACATGGCTCCGTTATAGATCCCGGCGAGCATGATGATGGCGCCCGCGGGCGGCAGTTGAAAGGTGAGGGGCAAAAGGATAGAAATCGCGCCGACCGGCCCCAGTCCCGGTAAAACGCCGACAAGCGTGCCCAAAAGGCAGCCCGCAAGCAGCAGGCCTAAATTGTGAAATTCAAATGCGACCGAAAGGCCGTAGAGTAATCCGTTCAGTGCGTCCAATGATACTCCGTCAAAAAAGATCAGAACCCCAGCATCCCCCTGGGCAGAGGCGTGTTTAAAATAAAAGAGAACAGCGCGTAGCTTAAGATAACCGTTAACAAAGAAGCGAGAGCGGCGGGCAGAATTTTCATGGAACTCAGTTTGAATAACGCCAGCATCAGAATGCTTGTGGCCGCAAGATAACCGATTTCCGGCAGTAAGAACATGTAAACACACAAAGCGCCGGCTGCCAGCATACTTTTATGCCAGTGGACCTGGCTCCAACTATCCGCACGGCCAGCCGAACCGGACCGATTTGCAAATGTCTGGCCGAATAAAATGAGGCAGAAAAGAATGATCAGCAGACTTGTCCAGAAAGGCATAAAACCGGCCTGGGGATTGGTCAGGCGGCCGATCCCCAGGCCGATGGAAGAGACCGCGACAAAAGCCGAAAAACCAAGGAAAAACAGACCACTGATCAGATTGCGTTTATCCATTTTATTTGTTCCCGGGCCTTCAGCTTCTGCAGATTTATTCCGGTTTGGTTGCCGCTTCCTTGATGGCCCCGCTGGCAATCAGGCTTTTGTTGATGATTTTCCAGTGTTTTCTTAAAAAACTGTCAAACGCTCTCCCATCATAATAAACGGGAATCATGTTGATCCTGTCGAGCGTCTCCAGATATTCACTGTTTTTCGCAGCGGCCGCAAAAACGCCTTCCAGTTTTTTCATCACGGCAGGATCGATATCCGCGGGCGCAACTATCGCAAAAACGGCGTCATTGGCAAAGTCGTAACCCAGTTCTTTCATCGTGGGGACGTCCGGATATTTCACGGAACGCTTTTCACTGATTACGGCAAGGAGTCTGGCCTGGCCCGACTTAACGGCAGGCACCAGTTCCGAGGTCAGAGCCGCAAATTCAACATGGCCGCCCAGCAGAGCGGTGAGCGCTTCCATGCTACCTTTGTAGGGCACGTGGATCAATTGCAGTTTGTCTTTTGAGGCGATTTCTTCCACGGCGGCGTGCGTGGTACTGCCGACACCGGTTGTTGCGTACTTCAACTTGCCGGGATTCTTTGCCGCATAGGCAGTCAGATCCTTTAGTGTTTTCCATGGCGCGTCGCTTTTCACCACCAGGCCCAGCTGCGGTTCAGTAAACCCGATAACCGTTTTAAAACTCGTAAACGGTTTGAACGGGACTTTTTGCTGCTGGCTCACCCGGATGAGAACAGAACTCGGCGTGGCGCAAAGGGTATAACCGTCGGGCTTTTGAGACAGAAGAGCGGCCAGCGCAACGGTTCCCGTTCCACCCGGCTTGTTTTCAATCATGACGGGCTGCCCCAGGATCTTTTCCGCGGACTTCGCCAGCGCCCGCGCGCTCAGATCCATGCTGCCGCCGGGAACAAATCCGACCAGCACGGTGATGCTGCGATCCGGATATTCGGCCCATGCCGGGCCGGAACAAATCAGGGAAATAACAACCAGCATGATTACCCCCGCCGCAACGAAAAACCGGCTATGATTCTTCATCATCTGCCTCCTTGTTTTTGAATAATTTCAAACGCGCGGCAGAGTATAGAAAGCATCCCAACGGTTGTCAATGGTTTTATCTATTGTTTTTATTCATTTTATTGATCCTGAAAATATTTTCTTGACAGCGGCTTTCAACCGCACTATAACATTAAAGCTCAACTTTAATGTTTGAGGAAAGTAAATGAAACTGAAAATCGGTGAAATTGCCAAAAGAAGCCGCGTTCCGGCCTCAACCATTCGCTACTATGTATCCGAGGGACTCCTGCCCCGGCCCGAGAAGGTCAATGAAAAAATGGCCTACTACGACGAGGCCTGCATTGACCGGCTGCGCGCCATCCAGGAGCTGAAAGGCAAGCGCTACTTTCCGTTGTACCTCATCAAGAACATCCTGCGCCGTATGGATGAAGGGCTCAGTCTCCTGGAGGCGGAAACCGTTGAAAACGCCGTCTTCAATTTAGACGACCTTACCGGACATGGACTGCTTGACCGGCAGGCCTTTCTGGAAACGACCGGACTGACGGAAACCCAGCTTAGAAAAGCGGAAAAACTGGGGGTCCTGATTCCCTTGACAACCGGCACGGACAAACCGCTTTACAACGACGAAGATGTGCGGATCGGACGGGACGGAATCCGGCAGTTGATCGGACTGGGAATGGACCAGGACGAGCTGTCGTTCTGGGTGGAGCTGGGCAAAAAGATCGTGGAGAAGGAAATGGCCCTGCGCAGAAAAATTGTCGCGGGAAAATCGACCAGGGAAAATATTTTGATTACGACGGAACTGACCCGGATCGGTGAATTCTACCGGGGATACATTCTGAAGCGTCTCTTCCAGAAGCAGGTCCAGCAAAATATTCAAAAAAGCCTGGAAAAAAGGAAAAAAGCGAAAGCAAAATTTAACGCTAAAATATGAAGGAGGATTTTTTATATGTTCAAAACTGCCATTACAGAAATGTTCGGCGTGAAGTACCCGATTATCTGCGGAGCGATGATGTGGCTCTGCAAGCCGAAAATGTGTGCCGCGGTATCCAACGCCGGCGGCATCGGCAATCTCACCGCCGCCAATTATGAAACAGCCGACGAGTTTCGGGCGGCCATTCGGGAAACACGCAAACTGACCGACAAACCTTTTTTTATTGCCATTACCCTTTTGCCCTCGATGCGGATCACGCCGGAACATCACAAAATGTATGTCAGGATCTGCGCAGAGGAAAAAGTTGACGGCATTGAATTTTCCGGAACACCGCTGGACAAGGTGGCGGGAATGGAAGCGGTCGAGCTTCTTAAAAATGCCGGTGTGAGAATGTTCCATAAAGTCGGCGCCGTGCGTCATGCGCTGCACGCGCAAAAGATCGGCTTCGACGGTGTGTACGCGGCAGGGATCGAAGAAGGAGGCCACCCGTTAAATGATGATGTAACCACCATGGTGCTCACGCGCAAAATGGTTTCTTCTCTGAAAATCCCCGTGGTCTCGGTCGGTGGAATCGCCGATGGATCCGGGCTGGCGGCGGCATTGGCTCTGGGCGCCGACGGCGTGATGATGGCCAGCCGGTTCATCGCCACAAAGGAATGTGAAGTTCACGATAACATCAAGCAGGAACTGATCCGGAGACAGGAATTCGACACGGTGATTTACGGTAAATCTATCGGCCTGCAGGGCCGCGGACTGAAATCGAAAGTTCTGGAGGAGGTACTCGCCATTGAAGCCCGCCACGGCGGATTTGAAGAGCTCATCCCCCTTCTGTCCGGTCAGAAGGTTAAGGAAGCCTGGGAAACCGGCGATGTCGATTATGCCCCGCTGATGGTCGGCCAATCCATCGGCCTGATCAACGACATTCCCACCTGCGCAGAACTCATGGAGAGAATGGCAGCCGAAGCAAAAGAACATTCCGCCAGGGCCGCAAAGCTCTGCGGAAACTGATACGAAAAAAGTTCAAGAGACTTTCATGATAAAAAGGAGAAAATATGAAAACAAGAATTACTGAAATGGTCGGCATCAAGTACCCCATTGTACTCTCAGGCATGAGCTGGATCAGCACTCCGAAAATGGTCGCGGCGGTATCCAACGCCGGGGGATTGGGCATTCTGGCGACAGGACCGCTGAACGCTGAGCAGACCAGGGAATCCATCCGCGAAATCCGGAAGCTGACCGACAAGCCTTTCGGCGCCAATGCGTCGCTGATGTTCCCGGGCGCGGCGGAAAACGCGAAAGTTCTTTTGCAGGAAAAAGTGCCTGTCATCAACTTTGCACTGGGCAAAGGCGACTGGATTGTGAAAGAAGCGCACAAATACGGCGGCAAGGTTTTTGCCACGGTTGTCAACGTGAAGCATGCCAAGCGGGCACAGGATTTCGGCACGGACGCGGTCATTGCGACCGGCCAGGAAGCAGCGGCGCATGGCGAAGACGTCACATCGCTGGTTTTGATTCCGCATCTGGCTGAGAATCTGGACATTCCCGTGATCGCCGCCGGCGGTTTCGCAGATGGACGCGGCATCGCGGCCGCTCTGGCCCTGGGAGCCGAGGGCGTCGCCATGGGCACCAGGCTGATGACCACCAAGGAAAGCCCCCTGCATGAAAACTTCAAAAAGCTTACCCTGGAAAAAGATGTCTACGACACGCTGTTTTCAAAACGCTTTGACGGTATTTTATGCCGTGTAATGAAAACGGACGCGGCAAAACACGCTATCAAAAATGGCCTGAGCTGGCCCGCCGCGTTTTTCAACTCGCAGGATATCGCAAAGCAAATGGGCGTGCCCTATTTCAAACTCTTCCTGGGCGTGCTGTTATCCGGCTACAAGAATGCCAGGCAGCTTGCCTTCATGGCCAACGCCTTCAAAGCCATTCGGGTGGCCACCGAAAACGGCGATTCAAAGACGGGCGTTCTGCCGGTCGGCCAGGTGCAGGGTCTGATTCACGATCAGCCGACGGTTGCGGAGCTTTTTGAAAGAATCATGAAGGAGGCAAAATCCGCACAGTCCAAAGTAAACGCGGCGCTTGATTAAAACACTAATGCCGGAAAACCGTTGACAAGGGTTAACAAGCATTCACCGAAACCATAAAGGAGATATTTGAAATGTCTATCGAATCCGCATTGAAAGACATGGAGAAATGGATCGGAAAAGAAGTTTTTGTTTCCGATTGGACAGAGGTGACACAGGAACAGATTAACCAGTTTGCCGACAGCACCAAAGACCACCAGTGGATTCATGTGGATCCTGAAAAGGCCGCAAAGGGGCCTTTCGGAAAAACCATCGCGCATGGATTTCTGACGCTTTCGCATCTGCCGTTTTTCAGCTATCAGGTCCCCCTGAAAGTTGAAGGGGCCAAAATGGCCATCAATTACGGACTGGATAAGGTGCGCTTCATCACCCCCGTGGCATCCGGTTCTAAAATCCGCGACCGGATTGTCCTTACCGGCCTGGAACAAAAACCGGGAAACAGGGTACTGGTGAAGCAAACTCATACGATCGAAATTGAGGGACAGGATAAACCGGCGTGTATTGCGGAAGCGCTGGGCATGATCTTCTTCTGATGCCAATTCTGACTCAAAGCGCTACCTTTGTTGGCATCGTCGTTGGCGCTCTCAACGTATGTAAATATACGCCTCCGGCGCCTCTTCCTTGCCGCCGCGGTATCATCTTTGATTCAGAACCGGCAGAACAAGTATAACTTCGGTCGATGACCTCTGTCGAGTCCAAAAGACTCGACAGAGCGATGGATATGCGGACAAAGCCAGAATGAAATCATTGCCTGGTCCAGACCCGAATTAATATTTTATGTCTTTTTAACTGGTTGCAAGAAAGGTGACAATCTTTTCCGTGGCATCGCGGGTGATCCGGCCTTCGCCCTCAAGGTAGCGCAAATGGGCAATGGCTTCTCCGGTTGCAAACCATCTCTGGGCAATCGGGAAATCTTCCCAGGTTTCACAGTCAATGTCCCAGGTCATGCGTGCGGCAATTTCATAGGCATTGAGCGTTTCACGTCCCATAACCTTCAGCACTTCATCGGCGCGTTCGCGATGATGGATTTTCAATTCATCAATTCTGCTTTTGAGATCCCCCAGGAAATTCCGGTGTCCGGGCAGGACAAGGTTCACGGGCAAATCATAAATCTTATCGAGGCTGGCTATATAATCGGCCAAAGAATTCGTGTCATAGGCCCATGACTCGATGTGCGGTGTAATGTCAAAGAGAATATGATCGCCGGAAAAGAAGATTTTCTTAACCTCTTCGTAAAGGCAGATATGACCCTTGGTATGTCCCGGCGTAGCCACGCATCGCAGTCGGTAGGAACCGCATTCGATCACATCCCCGTCGTCGACGAGGGTAAAGACCGGAATCTCGTGCGGAGAGTATTTGAGGCCCGGATGGCTGGCAATTGCCTTTTGCAGTTCTCCTGCGGGAAAGCCGTTCAATTCGGCAAAGTCGATCAGCGGCTGCCAGCTGATATCTTTATCGAACACCCTCGCATCAATCCTGCTGAAATAAATTTTGCTGCTTTCCGATGCCAGCCGCAGCACAAGCCCCGTGTGATCTGCATGCATGTGGGTCAGCATGAAATCGGTCCTGTCCAAATCAATGTCCAGTTCGTCCAGGCCTTTTTTCATGGCTTCATAACAGACGCTTCGGTTGAAACCGGTATCGATGATCAGGTTGCGGTCTTCACCTTTGATGACGTAGGAATTGAGGTCTTTGAGCGGACTGTTCGGAAGAGGCACAACAATCCGATAAAGACTTTTCATGATTTCATCGGCCATGGGTATGACTCCTTGGGCTTCATAAACCGGCGGAAAACCGAAGGATCGGATAGTATGACCAAGGCGCCATTCATTGATCCCCTTTATCCTCGTCCGGTTCATCCTTGCCCGGCTCATCAGCAAAGACATCTTCGCCCAGCTCCACCGGATAAAATTCATCCGGAAGGGCGCTGACGATCTTAAGCGGTTTGACAGGGAATTGAGGTTTCATCGACCGGGGAACCGGCGGCAAAACGTTTTCAGCCGCAGACCCCGGATTTGCCTCATCCGCCGGCACATTGTCCGTTGCCGGTTCTGCAGATCTCTTTTTACGGTGACGCGGACGGCGACGGCTTTTCTTTCTGGCAGGCTCTTCAGGGCCGCTGGTTGGCGTATCCGTCGCTTCTTGCGGAGTGGCCTGATCCCTGTCCGGTTCAGTATTTTCGGCTGCCTGCAACAGAGGGACTTCCTGCATCGCACTTGCTTCCAGCGTCTGCTCTTTAATCGACTGCTCTATTTCAAGTTTGTCCCACGCCATGTCCGATTTTCCTTCGATATGGACGCAGACGCCGAAAGTGGTTTCCAGCTTGATCAGCTCACTTCGCTTATTATTCAGAATATAAAAAGCAATTTCATGCGGCAGGCTGACTTTCAACTCCGAGTAAATGCCTTTGACCGCTTCCGATTCGATCTTGCGAAAAGCTCCCAGCGAGGCATATTCCAGGGAAGGCCTGAGCCCGCTGCCCTTGCAATACGGGCAGGTAATATAGCTGATTTCCTGAATCGTGGACTGCTTCTTCTGGCGGGACAGTTCCAGCAATCCAAACTTGGAAATACGGGAAAGCTGAATTCTTGCCCTGTCCACGCTCAGCGCTTTTTTGAACGCTTTTTCCACTTCCGCGATATGCTTTTTATCAATCATATCGATAAAATCGATCACAATTAAACCGCCAAGGTCGCGCAGACGCAGCTGGCGGGCAATCTCTTCACAGGCATCAACATTGGTCTTGAAAGCAGTTTCTTCGATATTCCTCTTGTTGGATCCGCGGCCGGAATTGACGTCAATGGTGATCATCGCTTCCGTGGGATTGATGATGATGTAGCCGCCGGATTTCAACTCAACGCGCTCCTGATAAATTACGCGGATTTGTTCCTCCAGCTCGTAGCGTTCAAAAATCGGGATTTTATCCTTATAGTTTTTCAGGATGCGCAAATGACGGGGAGCAACCGCTTTTAAATAAGCGCGCATTTTGCGAAAGGTTTCAATTTCATCAACCAGAATTTCATCGATTTCCTGGGTCAGGTAGTCGCGCAGAGAACGCACACCGAAGTCTGTTTCCTGATAAAGGCAAACGGGTGCCTGGACGCTCCCGGCTTTTTTGAAAATCTCCCTCCACAGGCGCATCATAAACTGGAAGTCGCGCTGGATTTCCGGCTTGGTTCGGTTGATACCGGCCGTACGGACAATAAACCCCATGTCTTCCGGGACTTTGATCTGTTCCATCAGCGTTTTGATTTTTTGCCGGTCTTCTTCGCTTTCGATTTTACGCGATATGCCACCACAGAGTTTATTGGGAAGTAAAACAAGGTATCGTCCGGGCAGGGAGATGTAGGATGTCAACAGGGCACCTTTATTACCGATGACTTCCCTGACGACCTGAACGATGATTTCCTGTCCCACTTTGAGAACCGGCCTGCCGCCGGCCTGACCGTTCTCCGGCTCGGTGAGATATTCGGGGCTTACATCCCGAAGAGGCAAAAAGCCGTCCTTGACGCCGCCGTAGTCGACAAAAGCCGCCTGCAGCCCCCTTTCAACCTTCAGCACTTTCCCTTTGTAAATATTCCCGGTGATCGGTTCCCGGACAGTCATCTGAATGTTGAAATCAATGAGCTTGCCCTTCTCATCAACCGTCGCCATGCGCATCTGTTCCTTGTGCACGGCATTCACGAGCATAATGTGTTTCATAATGGTCCTTTTCGGCTGCTTGCTGA
>Ga0208040_1000617_pt1 | contig 40596 bp, 39 predicted proteins | sample AD_UKC083_MetaG_FD_184431 | JGI IMG/M metagenome (GOLD analysis project Ga0208040, IMG submission 184431) | Active sludge microbial communities of municipal wastewater-treating anaerobic digesters from USA - AD_UKC083_MetaG (SPAdes) (version 2) | ecosystem: Engineered > Bioreactor > Anaerobic >...
CAACCTTTGGATTCGCAGAATATGCGGCAGCGGGAGCGGCGAATTTCCCGTATTTCCAGCTGGGCTGCCTGATTGTAGGCGGGTTGATTCTGGTCAGCCTGAAGAGGAAGTATGACAAGATGTATACGGCGGAAGTAGTTGGCGCCTTCGCTCTTTACACGATCCTGATGGCGCTGTTCACCAACCCGGTGATTGATGCAGTGAAGAACATTGTGACCTGATCGAAGACAGATCAGGAAGAAGCGGACAGAAGTTCAGGAAGGATAAACCATTAACCGCCGCTTAAGCGAAAATCATGATCTGTGGATATAATGGGCCCCCTCAAGACCCTCCGTCTTGAGGGGGTTTTGTTTGATCCGAAAACAATTCCTTATTGACAGCATCCGGGTTCAGTATTACTAGGAAACCGGATAAATAAATTCAGGAGCAAGATATATGATAATCGTAACCGGCGGCGCGGGATTTATTGGAAGCGCTTTTGTCTGGAAGCTTAACCGGGAAGGCATAGAAGATATCATCATCGTTGATCGGCTGGGCAGCACCGATAAATGGAAAAACCTGGTCAATCTGCGCTACGCGGATTATCTGCACAGAGACGCCTTTTTAAAAATGGCAACCGAAGACGCCGTACCCTTCAAGGCAGACGCCCTGATTCACATGGGTGCCTGTTCCTCCACCACAGAACGCGACGCAGATTTTCTCTGGACCAATAATTTCTCCTACACACGGACGATGTCGGCATGGGCGATGAAACAATCGATCCGTTTTATCTATGCAAGCTCGGCGGCAACTTACGGAAACGGATCGCAGGGTTTTTCCGACGATCACGCTAAAATACCGGGCCTCAAACCGATCAACATGTATGGCTACTCCAAGCAGGTTTTTGACGTGTGGTCTCTGAAGCATAAGCAGGAAAACAAGATGGCGGGAATCAAGTTTTTCAATGTTTTCGGCCCGAATGAATACCACAAGGGCGACATGACCAGCGTTATTTTCAAGGCATTTCATCAGATCCGGCAAACCGGCAAAGTCAGGCTGTTCAAATCCTACCTCCCAGAATATGGAGATGGCGGTCAGATGCGCGATTTTGTCTACGTGAAAGATTGTGTCGATGCGATGTGGTGGCTTTTGCAGAATCCCGCCGCCAACGGCATTTTCAATCTCGGCACGGGCAAAGCCCGTACCTGGAATGATCTGATCCATGCTGTTTTTGCAGCCATGAACATCAAGCCCAACATTGAATACATCGAAATGCCGGAAGGACTGCGTAATCAATACCAGTATTTTACCCAGGCGGAAATGGGCAAGCTCAAAACGGCAGGCTGCCCGGTGAATTTTTCTCCTCTGGAGGATTCCGTGCGGGATTACGTGGTCAATTATCTGCAGCAGGCCGATCCGCATCTGGGAAACTAAGAATCAACGATATTCAGCCTTCGTGAATTGATCCGGAAGGCAACGCAAAAAAACAGAAACTTCTCAGAGAGATTTTTGATATGAAAAGAGAGCTCGTCTGCATCATCCCCTCGCGCTATGAATCCAGCCGTTTTCCGGGAAAGCCCCTGGCCGATCTTTGCGGGAAACCCATGATTCAACATGTTTATGAACGCGTCGCCAGGGCAAAGGCTGTACCCTACGTTGCCGTGGCAACCGACGATGAGCGAATTTTAAACGCGGTAAAAAATTTCGGCGGCAATGCCGTCATGACCGCAAAAACGCACCGTTCGGGCACGGATAGAATATCCGAGGCCGTGAAAACCCTTCATCTTTCCGCGGACGCCATTGTCGTCAATATTCAGGGGGATCAGCCGATTTTTGAGCCGGTGCAGGTTGATGAGGTAATCGAACCTCTCCTGAACGATCAGGCCATTCAGATGTCCACCCTGATTTATAAAATCATCCTCGATGCAGAGATCACTCATCCTCATGCGGTCAAGGTGGTTCTTGATCATCAAAATTTTGCCCTTTATTTTTCGAGGGCAACCATTCCGTATGTGCGTGACAAAAATCTGAAAGCCGATTATTACAAGCATCACGGCATTTACGCCTACCGCCGGGATTTTCTTGACACGTTCACAAAGCTCCCGGAGGGAAAACTTGAAAAACTGGAAGCCCTGGAACAATTGCGCGCGCTGGAATACGGCTATAAAATCAAATGCGTCATCACGCCCCACGACTCGGTCGAAGTGGATAATGAGCAGGAGCTGGAACGCGTGCGCCGGATTCTGACGGAAAGAAAATAATTCTGCATGAAAACAAAATGAAGCAGAATGGTTTCAGCATGAACATCTATGAAAGACTCTCTGAAAATTCTTAATGATCAAACCGTTGAAAGTTCTTCAGGCTGGAGGGTCGAGATCCTGTCCACTGACTCGCTGATGTATTCCGAAAAAGGAAAAAGCGTCCTTTTGGAGATCGAGGAGCATAGGGATACAATCGGAGCGGATGTGGAGTGGACCATTTATGAGCCGCTGGCCTGGTGCTGGGACAGGCAAAAAGAGCAGATCATTTCGCAAAAAGAGAGTTCTGAAATATTAAACCGGATCGAGCTGGCTTTTTGGATGCTGGACCTCAAAATCAAAGAAATTATCTAGTTAAAAAAAACGGTCACGGCGGGCCGTGACCGCTCATCTTCGCTGTTGCGCGTTAATCTTTAAACACCGCCCCTGTAGAAGCTGATGTTACCATTTTTGCATAGCGGGCCAGATAACCTGTTGTGATGGCGGGTGTCCAGGCTTTCAGCGATATGCGCCGCTTCTCCAGCTCCGCATTGTCAACTTTCAGAGTCAGTTTCTTGGCCGGAATGTCGATGGCAATAATGTCGCCTTCTTTCACAAGCGCAATGGTTCCTCCCTCTGCCGCTTCCGGCGAGATGTGCCCGATGGCCGCACCCTGTGTACCGCCGCTGAAACGTCCGTCGGTCAGAAGCGCCACGGATTTATCAAGCCCCATACCGACAATGGCGGAAGTCGGCGAAAGCATCTCCCGCATGCCCGGACCGCCCTTCGGGCCTTCGTAACGGATGACCACGATATCTCCCGGCTTGATTTTCCCTCCCAGGATTGCGGTAATGGCTTTGTCTTCCGAATCAAACACACGGGCTCTGCCTTCGTTTACCTGCATGGCCTCTGCCACGGCGGACTGCTTGACCACTGCACCGTCCGGAGCCAGGTTGCCGCGTAAAACGGCAATGCCGCCCTGTTTGGAGTATGGTTTGGCAAGCGGACGGATGACTTCTTCGTTCAAGACACGGGTCGCTTTTAGATTGGCTGCAACGGTCTTTCCGTTTACCGTCATGGCTTTCTCGCTGATCACACCCAGTTTGCTGATCACTTTCATGACGGCCTGAATACCCCCTGCCGCGTCCAGATCCTCAATGTGATGAGGCCCGGCCGGGCTGAGTTTGCACAGATTCGGTGTTTTCTCACTGATCTTATTAAACAGGTCCAAATCCAGCTTGATACCGGCCTCATGGGCAACTGCAGGAATATGCAGGACCGTGTTGGTGGAACAACCCAGTGCCATGTCGACAGCTATGGCATTTTTAAAGGCGGCGAGCGTTGCAATATCACGCGGCCTCACGTTTTTCCTGAGCAGATCCATAATTTTCATGCCCGCCTGCTTTGCCAGACGATGCCGTGCGGCAAGAACCGCCGGTATTGTGCCGTGTCCGGGAAGTCCCAGTCCCAGCGCTTCGGTCACACAGTTCATGGAATTGGCCGTGTACATGCCGGAACAGGAACCGCAGCCGGGGCATGCACAGTCTTCCAACTGCTGCAATTCGGAGGAGGTTATTTTTCTGGCTTTTACCGCGCCAACGCCTTCAAAAACCGAGATCAGGTCAACGGCTCTGCCCTGCAGCCTACCTGCCAGCATCGGTCCGCCGCTGATGAAAATAGACGGGATGTTCAGCCTGAGGGCAGCCATCAGCATTCCGGGAACAATCTTGTCGCAGTTGGGAATGAACACCAGCGCGTCAAAAGGATGGGCCGTCGCCATGATTTCAATGGAATCGGCAATCAATTCACGGCTGGCCAGCGAATATTTCATGCCCGCATGATTCATCGCAATGCCGTCACACACACCGATGACCGGAAATTCCACGGGCGTCCCCCCTGCCATGCGTATTCCCGCTTTTACATCCGCAGTAATCAGATCCAGGTGGATATGTCCCGGGATAATTTCGTTGGCTGAATTCACCACACCGATGATCGGCCTGGCAATTTCTTCATCCGTGTAGCCCATCGCCTTGAAAAGGGACCGGTGCGGTGCCCGCTCCAGTCCTTTTTTCATCAAATCGCTTCTCATGGTTGTCTTCTCCATCAATCCTAAATTAATAATTTAACGGGTTCGTAAAAAGATAAAGATGCAAGGCGCGCAAGTCGTGAGGAATGAGACGTATTTTTTCATACGTCGCAATGACGAGAGATGCAGCGCAACACAGCAGGTTGGCTTTTTACGAAGACGTTCCTATTTTTTTCGCTTTTCCGGTCTCAGTTCCCTAACGGCTGCACCCGCCTGCCACATCTCGGACTCGCGCATTTCTTTCAGTTCGGCATTCAGTTTTTCCTTGTAATCCCGCGCACTGTTCACCCTCAGAACCACTTCCGTTTCTTTTCCGGTGGCAACGGAGTTATAGAGTTCCGCAAAAACCGGTTCAACGGCCTTGCGGAATTTGTGGCGCCAGTCGAGCGCGCCGCGCTGCGCAGTTGCCGAGCAGTTGGCATACATCCAGTCCATCCCGTTTTCACCAACCAGCCGGATCAGACTCTGTGTGAGTTCTTCAACCGTTTCATTGAAAGCTTCACTTGGAGTATGGCCGTGCTTGCGCAGTTCGGCATACTGAGCTTCCATCATGCCTGCAAGCGCGCCCATCAGCACACCGCGTTCGCCGGTCAGGTCGCTGTATACTTCCATCTGGAAGGTGGTCGGAAAAAGAAATCCTGAACCAATGGCAATCCCCAGGGCCAGGGTGCGCTCCATTGCGCGGCCGGTTGCATCCTGATGCACCGCAAAGCTGGAATTGATGCCGCTGCCGTCAATAAAATTACGGCGAACGCTGGTGCCCGATCCCTTGGGCGCAACCATAATCACATCGACAAAATCAGGCGGAATAACGCCGGTCTGTTCTTTGTAAACGATGGAAAAACCGTGTGAAAAGTATAATGCATCACCCTTTTTCAGGTGGGCCTTGACTTTCGGCCACAAAAGCATCTGCGCCGCGTCGGATACCAGGTACTGAATGATGGTTGCTTTCTCCACTGCTTCTTCAATCGGGAAAAGGGTCTCACCGGGAACCCAGCCGTCGGAAATGGCTTTTTCCCAGTAGGGCTTGTCTTCGGGAGACTGCCCGATAATCACGCTAATACCATTGTCTTTCATATTGAAAGCCTGCGCAGGTCCCTGAACTCCGTAGCCCAGAACCGCGATCACTTCATTTTTGAGGACGTCCTGCGCTTTTTTGACCGTGAATTCTTCCGCGGTCACCACATCTTCCATTGTGCCACCAAAATTGATTTTTGCCATAAAACCCCCTGTTTCTTATGAATTGATTTTTTAGATTACATATCTTTATTTTTTTTTAATCTTCCAGTGTCAGCGCAACCAGGCCGGTCCTGGTGATGTCCGCAATGCCCAGCGGCTCCAGACGCGCCAGCGAAAATTCGATTTGCCTTTTGTCCCCCGTGATTTCTATAATCAAATAGGTATCACCCGAAACAATTACTTTCCATTTGTTCGTGTCAATGGCATTTTTCACAGGTTCTGCATTCTCGGCGGTCAGATTCAGCCGAACCAGCACCATTTCACGATGGACGGACTCAACATTGGTCAGATCATCGACGGAAATCACATCTACCAGCCTTTGCAGTTGATTCTCGATCCGGGTGATTGTCGCCTGGGAACCCGAAGTCGTCATCACAATTTTCGATATGTCGTTTTGCGTGGTTGTGTTCACGCAAAGGCTGTCAATGTTATAGCCTTTGCCGCCCAGCGTTCCGGCAACTCTTGCCAGCACATCCGGCTTATTGTGCACCAGAATAGAAATAATATGGTCCTTTTTCTCCATGTTATATAACCTCACCTTTATTTTTTAACTATAGACGGTTTCGTCAAAACCTAACGTTAATTGATCATTTCTCTCGATCCCAGGGTCATTTGATTGATCGACCCGCCCGGATGCACCATGGGATAAACACATTCATCCCGCGAGATGCGAAAATCCATCAGCACGGGTTTATCGGCTGCCAGTCCCTGCTTCAACACAGTCTCCACTTCGGCCGGTTTTGTCGCACGCAGGCCAATCACGCCAAAAGCTTCCGCCAGTTTTACAAAATCCGGCGCGTACGTCATGTCCGTGTGGGAATATCGCTTATTGTAAAACATTTCCTGCCACTGGCGCGGCATTCCAAGAAATTCGTTGTTCAATAAAACCACTTTCACGGCGATGTTATACTGGGCGGCAGTCGCAAGTTCCTGGATGTTCATCTGGATGCTTCCGTCGCCCGCAATCGCCACAACCTGTTTATCCGGAAATGCACATTTGACGCCGATGGCAGCGGGCAGACCAAATCCCATCGTACCCAGCCCGCCGGATGAAACGAAAGTGTTGGGCCGGTCAAAATGGAAAAACTGCGCCGTCCACATCTGATGCTGACCGACATCCGTCGTAATCAGGGCATCACCTTTGGTCAGCTCCTGCAATTTTTCAATCACGTACTGCGGTTTAATGACTTCACCGTTCTTGCAGTAGTTCAACGGAACTTTTTCCCGCCATTCGGCAATTTCGCGAAGCCATTGGGCACGCAATCCGGCATCCTGTGTGTAGTGATGTTCCTCCAGAAAACGCAAAATATCCTTCAGTGTGGCCCTGGTGTCGCCGATAATCGGCAGGTCAACGGTAACATTCTTATTAATAGAAGAGGGATCAATATCAATTTGAACAATTTTGGCATTGGCGGCAAATGTTTCAATCGAACCGGTCACCCGATCGTCAAAGCGAACTCCTACGGCCAGCATGAAATCACAGTGGCTGACAGCCATGTTTGCGTAATAGGTGCCGTGCATCCCCAGCATTCCCAGCCATAAAGGATCAGTGCCCGGAAAAGACCCGAGACCCATCAGGGTCCCCGTGACGGGGATCTCGTATTTACGGGCCAGGAGAGTTAATTCTTCAGAAGCTTTCCCGAGAATTACCCCCCCTCCGGTCATAATCAGGGGCTTTTTCGCCGCATTAAGCATGTCAAATACATTTGCCATTTTTTTCGGCGCCGGTTTGTAAACCGCTTCATGATTACGAATTTTTATGTTTGCCGGATCATAATCATATTGTGCGGCCATGACATTTTTCGGCAGATCCACAAGGACCGGACCCGGCCGTCCGGAACGGGCGATGTGAAAAGCTTCTTTAATCGTTGAAGCCAGCTCCTCAATATTGCGCACCAGAAAATTGTGCTTGGTGCAGGGGCGGGTGATGCCGGTGATGTCGCACTCCTGAAAGGCGTCGTTGCCGATAAGACCCGTCGGCACCTGCCCGGTAAATACCACCAGGGGGATGGAGTCCATGTTTGCCGTGGCAATGCCGGTAACCGTATTGGTAGCACCGGGGCCGGACGTTACCAGGCAAACGCCGACTTTTCCGGTCGCGCGAGCGTATCCGTCGGCGGCATGAACCGCGCCCTGTTCGTGGCGCACCAGAATGTGCCTGAGATTGCTTTCATAAAGTTGATCATAGAGATCCAGGACCGCCCCACCCGGATAGCCAAAAATAATGTCAACTTTTTCTTCTTCGAGCACTTTCAGAAAAATTTCCGTGCCTTTCAACTTCATATTCTATGACTCCTCCATTGCCTTTGATCAAAAGCCCTAAAACTGAAAAAGCCGCCAGTTTCTTTAGGAAAAAGCGGCCTTGAATAGATACAGCAAAGCCGCGGACTTTTCGGGGCCCGCGGCTTGTATCTCTTTTCTTAACGATACAGAGCGGCAGACCCCATGGGTACGACTACTACGACGAGTAATCTTACAATGGCCTGATTCAAAATTCTGCCGCTGTCTAAATCTTTAAGAAACATAATTACTTCCCAATTTAATGTTCATTCCTTAACGAAAAAAATGTCTGTTGTCAAGAGGCATTCTTGATGGGTTTGATTTTTTTAACGGAACAGTTCCTCGGTTTCTTCCGTCAGATTATCTTCCTTTTTCTCAGGCATGGCATTTTCCAGAAAGGTCTCATAGACTGCTTCCGATCCTGTGCCCTGCGTCGGCGCACCGGTTTGCTGATCGACCTTGACAAAAACAACGCCTTCCGGAACGGGAAATTCCTCCACCGGTTTGTCCTTCAGCACTTCTTCCATAAAATAGAGCCAGATCGGCGCTGCCGCGCGGCCACCGACTTCCTGTCTGCCCAAAGATCTTTCCTGATCAAAACCAACCCAGACACCGGCAATCAAAGACGGCGTAAACCCGATAAACCATGCGTCTCGGGTATCGTTGGTTGTACCCGTCTTTCCGGCAACCGGCCGTCCGATGCTTTTCACTCTCTGGCCCGTACCGCTTTCCACGACTTCCTGCATGACATGGGTCGTGATGAAAGCGATGCGGGGATCAATGACCTGTTCCGGCTGCACCTTCGTTTCCTCAAAAACATTACCGGTGCGGTCAACAATCTTCCGGATAAAGTAAGGTTTGACTTTCTTCCCCGCATTTCCCAGAACAGCGTAGGCACGAACCAGCTCCTGCAGGGTTACGCCCGATGACCCGAGCGCAAGGGAGAAATTCCTGACCAGTGGAGAGGTAATGCCCATGTTCGTGGCATACGACGTTGCGTAGTCAATACCGATATCCTGAAGGATCTTCACGGTTACAACATTGCGCGATTGCACAAGAGCCTTGCGCAGAGTAATAGGGCCCAGGAATTTTCCGTCAAAGTTCCTCGGTTTCCATACACCATCCTCCTGTGACCGGTCTTCAAATACAATGGGAGAATCAACAACCCGGGTGGAAGGAGTCATGCCCTTGTCAAAAGCCGCTGTATAGATCAGTGGTTTAAAGGCCGAACCCGGCTGGCGGCGCGACTGCGTCGTGCGGTTAAATTCGCTTTTTTCAAAATCGCGTCCGCCCACCATTGCGATAATGGCTCCCGTTTTGACATCCATGCAGTAAAGCGCCCCCTGCACAAGGCCTTTCTGGTACTTTTCCCGTTCCTCCATTTCGGTCAGACCTTTCATCAGCGCATCCCGGGCCGCCTTCTGTGCCGATGAATCAAGGGTTGTGTATATCGACAACCCCTCTTTATAAAGAATGTCTGTCCCGTATTTTTCCTGCACGTAGCGGCGGACCATCTCAACAAAATGCCCGGCGAATCTGTCTTTCGGAGCTGCCCGCTTCAGTTTCAGGGTGGCGGCCACGGCCGTGTCCATCTGTTCTCTGGTGATGAAACCCTCCGCCATCATGCGGTTCAGTACGTATGTCTGCCTCTGTTTCGCGCGGTCGAAATAAAAAAACGGTGAATACGTGGTGGGGGCTTTCGGCAAACCCGCCAGCATCGCCGCCTCCGGCAACGTCAGGTCCTTCGTGCTCTTGCCAAAATAACCGATCGACGCCGATTCGATGCCATAGGTTCCGTGTCCCATGTAAATCTGGTTAAGATACAGATAGAGGATTTCATCTTTTGTCAGATATCGGTCAATACGATAAGAAAGCACGGCTTCTTTGAACTTTCGAATGTACTTTCTTTCGGGCGTCAGGTACATCATTTTGGCCACCTGCTGAGTGATGGTACTGCCGCCCTGAACAATTTTACCCGCTTCCACATTTTTGAACATGGCACGGAAAATACTGACCGGATCGAATCCCTTATGCTGATAAAAGCGGGAATCTTCGGCCGCGACGAAAGCATACTTGACCAGGTCCGGAACTTCCGAAATCGGAATGATTTTTCTGTCTTCTAAAAAGAATTCCTCCAATAGCTCATCATTTGCATCATACACGCGGGAAGCAATGCTCGGCCGGTAATCCTTTAATGCATCAATACCCGGAAGGTCCCTGGTCAACGCGTAATAGGCCGTCAGCCCGCTGATCGTCACCAGTAAAATCAGCAGGAATAGCACAAACAATATTTTAACAAAGATCAGCAGCTTGCTTGATTTCTTTTTCTTTCTTTTGTGCTCAGACATGTCCCAATCCCGGTCCCTCTCCTTCCGGCTTTATGCGGATGCCTCTTTTTTCCGGCCTGCAAACTTTGCAACAAATATACTCACTTCATACAGAAACAGCAAGGGAATCGCCATCAACATTTGGCTTAATGCATCCGGAGAAGGCGTAAGAATCGCGGCGGCTATAAACATTAATAAAATAGCGTACTTCCTGTTTTGGGAAAGCATCTTGTCGGTCACGATCCCCAGCTTTGCTAAAAAGAAGATCAAAACCGGCAATTGGAAGGACAAACCGAAACCCAGAAGAAACTTAATAAAAAGACCGATGTATTCATTGAAAGAGATCATTGCCTGCAGGTATTGATTATTGAAACTGACAAAAAAACGAAACGCCGGGGGCAGGACAACAAAATAACCGAAAATGACACCGCTCAAAAAAAGGATGGTGGAAGACAGAACGAACGGCACCACATACTTTTTTTCCTGTGGAAGCAGCGCCGGCGAAATAAACTTCCATACCTGGAAAAAAATAAAAGGACTGGTCAGGATCAGCGAAGAAAAAAATGCGACTTTCATATACGTGAAAAAAGCCTGGGTCAATCCCGTGTAAATCAGATAGCTGTTTTTGGGAAGAGATTCGACCAGAGGTTTGGTAATGACGGCAAAAAGAACATCTTTAAAGTAGTAGCAGCCGATGAAACCGATCCCAAGCGCAATCAGGGCGTTTGTCAGTCTTTTGCGCAATTCTATCAAGTGTTCGGTCAAAGACATTTTGGCATCTTCGTTCGTTTCCATAGCTACCGTTTTTCAGAGTGCTGAGGTCGCAGGGGTTGTGTTGGATTTTATTTTATACCGGCTTCCCTGCCGGCTGCTTCATTCTTGTCTTCAGGTTCAGATTTTTTTACCAGGAGTGAATTTTCCAGTCCGTCGCCCTGATCAGTCTTTTTGTTTTCATCCTTCAGAGTATCTTTCAGATCATCTGTAATTCCGTCTGTCGCGTTCTTAAAATCCCGAATTCCTTTACCGAGTGTTTTGGCAAGATCAGGCAGTTTTTTGGGCCCGACGATTAAAAGCGCGATAATCGCAATGATGATCAGTTCCTGGAAACCTATCCCAAACATGTGTGGACAACTCCTTAAAATTTATTGCTTACCTATATATTGATTGCCGGTTTTGTCAATATGTTTCACGCAAAAGGTCTTCCCTGACCGGCTGGTATCCAAAGTATATCCCTATCCATGAAATATTTCCTCTTTCATCATGAACATTTCAACTTGACGGGTCTTTATTGATCTTATACGCCATTCACATGAACGTTGATGAACAAATTAAAGAACTTATTCAAACGGGATCCGGTAAAATCATCGAACTGGCACGATGGGGTACGGCCGTGCTGACCTCGTTTTTATTACTGGCCGGCATCTTTGCCGGCAATCCGGTTTTTTACGGGATTGCCGCGTTTACAGCGCTGGTTACCTTTGCGATCTGGCAGACCACTCCTCACATGCACAACGCCGTCAGGGGGCTGAAAGAAGGTTTCAGACAAAATGGCACTGTGGAAATCAGTATACGGCAATGGACAGACCCGGATTCCCATCGTCATGAATCCTGCCACGGCCTGATCGCCATGGATAACCAGCCCCTGTGGCAGATGGAATTTGTGATCTCCCAGCACTGGCAGCCTTCGGAAAAAAAGTATGATGCGGAGCTGGTTTTTATCCCCGGCGTGGAATGGCCGGTTGCCATCCTGACGGAAGAAGGGCTGCTGTATCCACGTTTAAAACCCACGCGCGCGGATGGTTTCCAAAGATAATTTTTATGGATCACAAAAAAAAATCAGCTTTGATTGTGGAGGGCGGTGGAATGCGAGGCATTTTTGCAGCCGGTATTCTGCACGCGTTCGGCAACAAAGGTTTTGATCCCTTCGATTTGTATATCGGCGTTTCCGCTGGCGCCTGCCATTTGGCCTCTCATCTCGCGGGACAAAACAGCCGCAATTTCGATATTACCCTTCGCTACTCGCTGTCCCGTCAATTCATCAATCCCTGGCGGTTTCTTAAGGGTGGACACCTGATGGATCTGGATTGGATGTGGGAACAGACGATCAAAAATTATCGCCTCGACCTGAAACAAATCAAAGAAAAACTCCAGACGCAAAAAAAAGATTACCTGATTGTCGCCACATCGATGGAAACAGGCGGGCCGTTGTATCTGCACCCTGATATAAATACACTGGAGCACTATCTGAAAGTTTCCAGCTCTCTGCCGATTCTCTACCGTAAAGAAATGGATGTAAAGGGTGAAAAGGCAACCGACGGCGGCATTTCGGATTCCATTCCGGTGCGTGAAGCCCTGCGACGGGGCGCAACGGACATCACTGTAATCCGGTCTCGCTCTGCCGGTTATGTAAAAAAGGAAAGCCCCATCGTCTTGGCTGTTTTTTCCTGGTATTTTCGAAAATACCCCCGCCTGATAGAAGCGTTCAGGCAGCGAGCTGACCGTTACAATGCGGCCGTTGCATTTATTAACAATCCACCATCGGGCGTCTGCATCGCACAACTCGCACCGCCCGCCGCTCTGGAGATCGGACGAACCACTAAAAATGAAGCTACGCTGCGTAAAGCTTATAAAGCAGGCATTGATTATGGAAACCGGTTCATTGAACACTCCGTTCCGTTCGGACACAATAAATAACTTTACAAATACACTCTCTCCATCTATCAATAAAAGAACATGATATCGAGCAACAGGATTGTATGGAAAAAATACTTGTAGCGGTTTTTCTTATTTTGTTTATCGGGCGAATGGCGTTGCGTTATGTCCTGCAGTGGCTCAACACCCGTCATCTGAAAACACATGGCCGGGAAATCCCGCCGGTGTTCCGGGATGAAATCGATGAAGCAACCCTCCACAGGATGGTGGACTACACCTTTGACCAGTCGCGCCTGGAATCCCGGGAGCATCTGGTTGGGGACATGATTGAACTGGCCGTGATATTCCTGCTGTTGCCTGTGGCAATCGGGTGGCTTGCCTCGATCCATATCCATCTCATCGCGCAGGCGCTGATCTTTTTCGCCGGCCTGGCAATCATCAGCGGAGCAGCCGGCCTGCCGTTCGACATCTATCACACCTTCGTTCTGGAAAAAAAATACGGATTTTCCACCATTACGTGGAAACTGTGGCTCATGGATCTTTTCAAATCAGTGCTGATTTCCGCGATCCTGATGACCATCATCGTCAGCGCCCTCATGTTATTTGTCCTGTATCTGCCGCAAAGCTGGTGGTTCTGGGGATGGGTTTTTTTCACCTTGTTCCAGCTGACGCTTCTGTGGCTTTACCCGGTGCTGATCGCGCCGCTCTTCAATAAATTCGAACCGGTCCGGGACGCTGAGCTCAGGGGGAAAATACTGGCGCTGTTGGCCAGGGCAGGCCTTGAAGCCAAGGGAATATATCAGGTGGATGAAGGCAAACGATCCAGACATACCAACGCCTATTTCACCGGAATCGGCAAAACAAAGCGCATTGTTTTATATGACACGCTTCTGGCTTCGCACACCCATGAAGAAATTGTTTCGGTTCTGGCGCATGAAATCGGACACTGGAAAAAGAAACATATTCTCAAACAGCTGGCCTTTATGGTTATTGCTTCGCTGTTTCTGTTCTATTTTGTATATTTTGCCACGGGATTTCTTCCATTATACCGCGCCTTCGGGATTGATCACACTCCTGTTTATGCCGGACTTTTTCTTATCTCTCTCTACCTCGGGGCGGCGGGATTTTTCCTGGCCCCCCTTGGCACGGCCATCACGAGGCATTTCGAACGCGAAGCAGACCGGATGGCTTATGAACTCACGGGTACTTCACGTCCCATGATCATTGCCCTCAAACGCCTGGCCAGGGACAACCTGAGCAATCTCCACCCGCACCCCTGGTATGTCATCTTTTATTATTCACATCCGCCACTTACTGAACGTATTGAATATTTGCAGGCAATGGATTATAAAAAAGAGAATGTTTAGGAGAACCGGATATGCCGATCTACGAATTTTATTGCCGGAAATGCAACACCATTTATAATTTCTTCTCCCGATCCGTCAACACGGATAAAATCCCGTCATGCCCGCGCTGTAAAAATATCCGCCTTTCCCGGCAGATGTCTGTCTTTACCGCCATCACAGGGGGAAAGAAGGAGGAGCCCGCGAACGACCCGTTGGGCGGCCTGGATGAAAGTAAAATGGAGAAAGCCATGATGCAGCTCGCAACGGAAGCGGAAAGATTGAACGAAGATGATCCGCGTGCCGCGGCAAAACTGATGAGAAAATTGTCGGAAACAACGGGAATGAAGCTGGGAGAGGGTTTTCAGGAAGCCCTGAAGCGCATGGAGGCAGGGGAAGATCCGGACAAGATCGATGAAGAAATGGGGGACATCCTGTCGTCTGAAGATCCATTCGGGGAAAAGCAGGCTGGAGGGAGAAAATCTGTTTTGCGGCGTCCCCGCAAGGATGAAACACTTTATGATCTCTAACCCGACTAACGGAATATTGGATTAACAACATGAAAGTTTTTGAACCGGCCACCATCGGCTCCATTACCCTGTCCAATCATTTTATCCGCTCCGCAACGGCGGAGGGACTGGCAAACCGTCAGGGCTTCTGTTCGATGCCGATGAGCGCGTTCATGGTGAAGCTGGCCAAAGGCGGCGCCGGACTGATCATCACCGGTCATATAGCAGTAAGCAGTGAAGGACGTGCAGGGGAAAGACAATTATGTATCTGGAATGACCATCATCTTCCCGCGCTGATGGACATGACCCGTCAAGTACATGAAGCAGGGGGTAAAATTGTGGCACAGATCAGCCACGCGGGAATTTTCGCAAATACCTCCCTGACCGGCGAGGCGGCGATGGGACCCATGGTCCGGCGACTGAGCGACGCAACCATCTGTCGTGAAATGACGTCCATCGATATTCGTAATACGGTGAAAGCGTTTGCCAACTCTTCACGCCTGGTGAAGGAGGCAGGTTTCGACGGCGTGCAGATTCATGCCGCACATGGTTATCTTTTAAGCTCTTTCCTTTCCCCTCATTATAACACCCGCCATGATGAATATGGCGGTACGGCCGAAAACCGGTCACGTTTTTTGCTGGAAGTGGTGCAGGCCGTCCGGGCATCCACAGGCAGTAACTTTCCGGTCCTGGTGAAAATGAACGCCAATGATTTTCTGGCCAATGGAATGGGCATCGATGATATGATCTATGCTGCAACCGCGCTGGAAACGTCAGGGATTTCAGCCATAGAGCTCAGCGGTGGCACACGGGAATCGGACGGAATGATTCCCGCTCGCCCCGGCAGCATCAAACCGGAAAACGAAGGCTATTACAAAGAGGAAGCTCGATATTTCAAGGAAAAAATCGGCATTCCCCTGATTTTGGTGGGAGGTTTCCGCACCCTTTCAGTTGCAGAACAATTCTTACAGGACGGCATTTGTGATTTCATTGCCATGGCCCGCCCATTCATCTGTGAACCGGACTTGATCATGCGCTGGAAAAACCGCGAGCAGAACTATTCATCCTGCAATTCGGACAATCTATGCTATCTGCCGGTACAGGCAGGCAAGGGACTTTACTGCCTGACCCAGGTAAGAAAAAAAAATCAGGCCCCAGGCCTGAACCGGCCAACCCTTTCCGGACATTGAAAAATGCCGCTTTTTTCAACGGGCGATTTTAATTTCTGAAATCATTCATTTTTTAAACAGGGCTTCCAGTTTTACTTTGGGATCAGACGCCTGGCCTTGCGGCGTTTCTTTTGTGTTCCGGAAGCGAAAGAAATCGCAGAAATTGGATCGGTTCTTATCCACAACCCTCTCCGCCTGATTTTCCCTGCAGTCATTGTAAGCACCGCGCTCATAAAAAACACAGTTCAAACAACAGTGAAGATCCGTACCGCAGCCAGGACATTGCGCCTGTCTGCCGACTGGAAAATCCTCCGGTATTTCCTTCTGACAGAGATGACAGATTTTCATATATAAAGAAATACAGGCAACGGGGGAAACTTGTCAAGAACGTTTCATGGCCCGGGTGAAACACCATCAGTCGATCATTCAAGATGAAATTATTAGAGGACTGTGATATGAAAAATTTATTATATCTTTAAAATCCATCGGAGGTTGCTATGGCGGATAAATCGAAACTCGGCATGGAGTTTCCTGTTCGCTCCATCAAGGTTCCCAAAAATAAAATCGCAGAATTTGCAGCGGCCGTGGCGCAGCTGGAGGATATCGATCAAATTAAAGAGATTTACCGGGATGTCGATGCGGCAAAGAAGGCCGGCTATGAAAACATCCCGATCCCGCCGACTTTTCCCACCTGTTTCCCGTTCTGGACGGGCGGCGGACTGATGGGCATTGTAAACGGTGTGGGCGCGGACTTGAGCAAACTGCTGCATGCTGAAGAAGAGTACGAATTTTTGGCCCCGATTTATGCGGGCGACCACATTAGCTGCACAATGAAAGTCGCGGAAATGTACGACCGCGGAAAAAAGGAGAGAAAAGGCTGGTACATTCAGGTAACGGTCCTGGTGACAGAAGCCTTTAACCAAAGAGGTGAACTGGTACTCAGGGCACGCACGACTTTTATGGAAAGATAGGACGACAAGATGACGATTGATTTTGATTCGATAGCTGTTGGAGACAGCATGCCAAGTTATACATCTAAACCTATCACGAGAGCTCAGCTTGCGCGCTATGCCGGAGCATCCGGCGACTTTAATCCCCTGCACACGGATGAAACCTTCGCCCGGGCAATCGGTCTGGATTCAGTCATTGCCCACGGAATGTTCATTTCGGGCATTGCGGGCGAAGCCGTTACGGCCTGGATCGAAAACAAATATCTGAGAAAATTTTCCGTGCATTTCCTGAGCATGACACAACCCGTCAATCTGGATGATTTTGAAAATACCAAAGATCGGGCAACGGTCACCGTAACCGGCACGGTAACCGACAAGTATGAAGAAAACGGCGAAAAGCGAATCCGCTGTGAAATTACTGTCCGGGATGCCCTGGGCGGCAGAAAGCTCAAGGGTTTTTTTGTGGCCGCGCTGCCCTGATCCCCTCTTTCTCAAAAAACGCAGCAGGTGATTTTATGAAAGCCCGCATACTGGTGATTGACGACGATGCCGTTGCCTGTGAATTTCTGCAGGAAGTTCTCCTGCGCGAAGGCTATGACGTCACCGCCTTTACTTCCGCCCTCGACGCTCTGAAGCACGACCTTTCCCCATACGATTTGTTGATGTCCGATATTCGCATGCCTGGCATGGATGGTCTGCAATTCTTAAGTGAAGTCCAGAATACCTGGCCGAATCTGCCTGTCATCCTCATGACGGCTTATGGCTCTCTGGAAACCACCATGGAAGGAATTCGACTGGGTGCATGGGATTACATCAGTAAGCCTTTTTCCCCCGAAGACTGCCGTGCAATGGTCAAAAAAGTTCTGGAAGTGCGGGAACTGCGACAGCGGCGGCAAGACAGCCCTCCGGAAGCTCATGAAGAGGCGAAACTGATCGGATCTTCCGCCACAATGGTTGAGTTTTACAAGCAGATCGCACGGGTCGCGGATTCCCCGGCGAGTGTGCTTATCGAAGGTGAAAGCGGAACGGGAAAGGAATTAACCGCACGATCTTTGCATTTCATGTCATCGCGACGCCATAAGCCTTTTGTAGTGGTGCACTGCGGGGCGATTCCCGACAACCTGCTCGAATCGGAACTTTTCGGCTATGAAAAAGGAGCTTTTACCGGCGCGGACCATCAGCATAAGGGCCTGCTCGAATCGGCTCAAGGCGGCACCGTTTTTCTTGATGAAATCACGGAAATGTCCACATCGCTGCAAAGCAAGTTTCTGCGGTTCATGCAGAATGGAGAAGTGCGCAGAATTGGCGGACATGAAGTTCAGCATGTTGCGGTTCGCGTGGTCGCGGCCGCCAATAAAAACATGGATGAAGAAGTTCACGCAGGTCGCTTCCGACTGGATCTCCTGTACCGATTCATTGTGCGGCTGCGTGTCCCTTCTTTGCGGGAAAGAAGGGAAGATATCCCCCTGCTGATCGAAGCGATGCTAAAAAAATTGGGCTATCCCGGCGTACGGATTTCAAACGAGACGGTGGAATTACTCATGGCCTACAACTGGCCAGGCAATGTGCGCGAACTGGAAAATGTCCTGCAGCAGACCCTTCTGCTTTCACCCTTCGTGGTGATTCTGCCGGAAAATCTTCCTGCCCGTTTCCGGCAGAAGAAGGCAAATGGAATAAACGGCGCTGTGACGGAAATGACACCCCTTGAGGAAGCGCAAAAAGAGCAGATTGCCCAAACCCTCCGCGAAACCTCCTGGAACCAATCCAGGGCCGCCGAAATTCTGGGGATCGACCGTAAAACCCTGCGAATGAAAATCCGTCGATGGGGTCTTCAGGAAGAAAAGTGAACTATTCCAGATCTAAACAGAGGCCTGATCGGCCATTCGCAGATAAAGAGTGACTGTCGTCCCGGAAGCGGGCATGCTTTGAATATCCCACTGACCGCCATGCGCCTTCATGATATCACGAACAATCGCAAGCCCGAGGCCGCGCATGCCTTCATCCTTGTGGGAGCTGAAGAACGGCTCGCTCACCTTCTGTAAAAGATCAGCCGCGATGCCTTGTCCGTTATCGGTAATAGATATTCTAATGTTTCCGGCGGCGCAGTCATCTTCGGCAAGAATGCTGATTTTTCCTCCATCCGGCATAGCGTCAATGGAATTCTGAATAATATTCAAAAGAGCTGTCTGGATCCTGTAGCGGTCGACATATAAAGCTGCCGATGATCCTTCGATATGCGTGTCAATGGAAATATGGTTCATCTGGATCAATGGCTCCACCAGTGGCAGCGTATCGTTCAATATTGCCTGGACCGTCATCAACTCGAAATGCGGTTCGGGAAGACGCGTTGCTTTACGGATATTTTGAATCACACTGTCGAGTCTTCGGGTTTGTTCCACAATCAGATTTAACTTGTGTGCAACATCCGGTGGCCAGCCTTCCCGCTCCAGCATCAGCTGGGCAAGTCCCGCAATGGAATGCAGCGGCGTTCCGAGATCATGGGCCAGATTCGCCGTTAGATGACCCAGGGCCGTCAATTGCAGCAAATCATCAACCTGTTTCTGGAGATGAACCACCTTGAGCGTCTCTTCGCGCACCCGATCAGACAGATGTCGGGTCAGTTCAAGATTCCTGGCCATAACATTCTGAATTTCGTCAGCCATCTGATTGAAGTGATTGGCCAGATGGCCCCATTCGTCCTCGCGGGTGACGGGGATACGCTCCACATATCTTCCCTGCCGAAATTCATCAATGGTTTCAATAATTCGTTTCAGGGGCCGGTCGATGATCCAGCCATAGCTCGCACCCAAAAGCAAAAGGATCGCCAGCAACAGCCCTGCGCTTGTAAAAAGAAGCAGGAAACGGGCACTGTTCATGATTTCAGTATTTGCACGAGAAAAGGCGATTATGCCGATGATAATGCGGGCGTCTTTGGTGTCTCCGGATACGGGATAGAGCAGCCCGAGAAATGGTCCTTCTTCCGTTGCTAGTTTGACATAACGGGTTTTTCCTTTAGAGCTGACCTCGGCCACCATTTTGTCCGGCCATTCATACTGAACACGGCTGGCGCCGGCAACATAATCAACGTGATGGCGACGGGTGTCAAAAATGTCGATCCTGGCGAGGCGTGCATCCGTCTGGATATGATCCTGCAGGGCTGAATCCAGCGCAGCAATGCCCCGTTTCGTAGGAAAGTGCTGATAGAAAGTGCTGACCGTCTCCGCTACACCCTCCAGCCGCTTCACCTGCTGATCGACCAGTAGCCTGTCCAGGGCGGTCAGCTGAATGATGCCCCATAAGGCCATTGCAAAGGCAAGGCCTGTTACGGTGAGTATGACAAGCCTTATACGCACAGTCAAATTCTTGTTGTATGCAATAATTCTTGTCAGCAAATTTTTCAGCATAACGAAAAGTTTATAACAGAAAGAAATAAATTAAACCACGATGAGTTTGTTTCGCACCACGGATTCATTGATGATCGGGCGTGAAAAAAAGGGATGAGTAAAAACTCATCCCTTTTTTTTTCATATTCTTCTGGAGCTTATTTTGCGGCAGGAGCTTCAGCGGGAGCTGCAGCCGGAGCTGCTTCTTCAGCCTTCTTTGCTTTTTTGGCTTTCTTTGCCTTCTTACTTTCTTTGCTTTTTTAGCTTTCTTCGCAACTGCCTTGTCATCTGCCGGAGCTGCTTTGTCAGCGGATACGGCCTGATCTGCTTTTTCGACTACTTTTTCCACTGCCTTGTCGGTTGCCTTGTCAACGACTTTGTCTACAACCTTGTCAGCCGCGACGACGTTCATGGTCAGTGCAAAAACAAATGCTACAACTAACAATACTACACGCTTCATCTTAAATCCTCCTTGTTAATGGTTTTTTGTTTACCCTTAAATATCTATTTAAAGGACTCCACCTATAGAAAGGCAATCTGCAGATTACTTCACAGCAGGTGCCGGTTTCTCTTTTATCTGCTTCGTTCCATGGTTGCCTGAACCTTTTCCCGCCTTTGGTTTGGAAACCCTGGATGCTGTTAACCTCCCGTCTTTCATGATGTAGTCAATTTTAACGGAATCGTTTACCACGATATCCCGCGCCGGACTCTCCAATGCGAACTCCATAACTTCTGTATTCCCTTTTATGCGCCGCTCGATCTTAATGGATGTGTCAGAGATTTCCACGACCTTGCCGCTGGCGTTCATTTTGGCTGCTTTCTGCATAGTCGCTTTCAATATCGCCCTCTGGTTTGGCTCCGCAGCAGGCCTGTCGGCGGCAAAAGCAAGGGCTGCTACAAAATAAAGGACGCTGCTAATGCAAACCAGAATTTTTTTCATGAGCAGATTTCTCCCGATTACTCCCTGCCGTCACCTAGCATTGACTATGCCAACTGCAAAAGCAATGCATAGACCTGATAAATACTTGATATTACGCTACAATCTCAAACGAGCTTTTCCGGGGAATTTTGCGATCCCGGAGAAAAGGGGAATAACTCCTCATCCGGTGGAGAATAATGCATCAATCATCTTGTGAATAATAAATGAAGGACTGGTTAACCCGTCAGACGGCGGTAAGCCCAGCAGTGCAGATAAAAGAAAAAAGCTTCTTTGCCGCCCATGCTCAAAAGTTTCCCGGAAATATCCCGGACATCTTTCTGGCGGGTAACTTTATGATCGGCCAGATAGATGCTCAAAAGGCCGCGGATGATTAACCGGTGAAATTTCGCGTCAGGCAGACACGCTACGCTTTCCTGCGCCTGATGATAAAAATAACCAATGCGGTTGGCCATTTTTTCTTTATTTTCATAGTATGAACAAAAATTCAGATCCTGGCCGCTGCGGTCCTCCTCCTGATCAATCAGATAATCCAGAAGGATGTGCAATCCCTGAACCCAGGGAAAGTAAACGTTTTTCATTTGGGCAATCAGCATGGCAGAAGTTGACGGATTGAACAATTGCGAAACCATGCAAAAAATCCCCAGGGTTGAGCCGGTGCAGGCGGCAAATTCATACCATGCCATGGGAGGCAGGTCTTTTGCGTGGCCTTCAAACCACATCTGCAGGCGCGGCAGTCGTTCTTCTTTCCGAACATGCTTGTACACCTGCAAATCAACATAAAACAGGGCAAGCTCCTCGAGAGCGGCTGAGCCAAGATGATAGCTGGGAAGACCTCTCACGACCTGTCTGCAGGTCTGAATCAGAGCGATTAAGTATCCGCCGTCGTCTTGTTCCCGCCTGAAACGGTAATGATCACTGAGTGGCATATCCGGTGACAGGGCCTGCAGCATGGATTCGTGCAGCGCGCGGAAATCTTCGGGATCCTGCGATGTGCTGCGGTCGCACAGGTTGTCCAGATAATCGCTGATGGTCTGGTAAGCAACGATAAAAGCAATCGCATCTTTATAATGAAGGCCGGCCAGCAGGCCGTAAAGAGCGCCGCCTTCACAGTGAAATTTTTTTGCTGCAATGCTGGCGAGCGCCTGTTTGCGCAGTTCCAGATCGGGAATCCGCCCGGCCCTTTCTTTCCACTCGCGCAAATAAAAATGAGTAATCGGCTGCACTTTCAGAACCATTTTTGTCGTAAGTGATATGAAACTGGTCGGTACCTTCAAATCCGGCTCCCTGCTGTTCACCCGTAAATGCGCAAACCTTTAGCACAGGCCGGCCTCCATCACAAGGCCGCGTAAATTGATCCATTGACCGGCCTGTCCGATTTGTGATAGCTGTCCAATCCATGGTGACACGATGAACAGACCAATGATTGAAGCTGATGTCATTGTGATCGGCGGCGGCGCAGCGGGAATGATGGCTGCGGGTCGCGCCGCGGAGCTGGGCGCGCGTGTGCTGCTTCTGGAAAAAACAGACGGCTGCGGGAAAAAGATCCTGATCAGCGGCAAAACGCGGTGCAACCTGACCAACACCGCCGACATCAAAAATTTCATTGCCATGTATGGACCCAACGGCCGCTTTTTGCACGGTGTCTTTGCCCGCTTTTTCCGTCCGGAGCTGCTTTCCTTTCTGGAAAAACATGGCCTGGAAACCAAGGCAGAGCGGGGAGGCAGAGTGTTTCCCGTATCGGACGACGCGCGCGACGTGGTGAGGGTTTTTCAAAAATACCTGGCCGACCAGAAAGTGCGAATCATTTTCAACCAGCGGGTGAGTTCGGTGAGGGTTGATGAGCATCGCCGCTTTATCGTTCGAACAGAGTCAGGTTACTACTTCTCCCCGGCCGTCATTATCGCCACCGGCGGCGCATCCTGGCCGGCAACCGGTTCAACCGGCGACGGTTACAATATCAGCGCGTCGCTTGGCCACAAGATCATCACACCCAAACCGGCCCTGGTTCCCCTGGCTGTCCGCGAGCAAAACCTTGCCCGCTCCATGCAGGGCGTATCTTTGCGCAACGTCCGCGCCACGGCATTTCAGGGGTTTGCGGCAGACGTGGATGCCTCCCGTACACCGGAGTGCGACTATGGACGCGGCGAAAAGAAAACTCCCCGGCCACCTGTCCTGGAAAGTCGGTTTGGCGAAATGCTCTTTACCCATTTCGGCCTGGGCGGACCGATCATCCTGCTAATGAGCCTGACTGTGGTTGAAGCCATGGAAAAGAGACCCGTCTCGATCCTCATTGATTTGAAACCCGCCCTGAGCGGGGAGCAACTCCGGAAACGACTGCAATCGGATTTAAATAAATTCAGTAAAAGAAAAATTGCGGGCATTCTGAAAGAATACCTGCCGTCAAAGATGATCCGCCCCATCATCGACATCGCCGGCCTGGACGTGGAAAAACCGGCTCACCAGGTTGGCGCCGCCGAGCGGGATAGAATCATTGATTTGTTCAAAGCTTTGCGTTTCAATATCAAAGAGCCTTTGCCACTGGCCAGGGCAATCGTGACAGCGGGAGGCGTCGCATTGGATGAAATCGACCCGCGCACCCTGTCATCAAAAAAAGTCACGGGCCTTTATTTTTGCGGCGAGGTCATGGACCTTGACGCCGATACCGGCGGCTACAACCTGCAGGCCGCATTCTCGACGGGATACGTCGCTGGCGAAAGCGCCGCAGGCTTTTCCAAGTCACTTCCCCGCTCCTGAAACGAGTCTTGACATTTCTCTGCCCTACGGCCTGTGAAGGCAGATACAAATGGCCCGGAGAATCATGAACGGAGAATATTGTATTTTCGAAAAACCCCTTGACTTGGACAATCCTCTGTTTCTATAGTTATGAAACAAAAAAGGATTTACCATCAGGATGACCATGACCGATCAGGCATCAGACGACAACCATCGGGATCTTATCCTCTCTCTTGAAGCAGACATCAGGAAATCCATGGAAAACGGATTTCCCTTTTTGAAGTTTAACCACAATCTCGAAAGTCATTTTCTTACCTATAACCTGGATGCCCGCAGGAAATTTTTTTTCGTCATGACGATCATTGCCTTATTCATGTACAACCTGTTTCTCATTACAGACCGGGAGATGTTTCCGGACATGTACAAAGCCGCCTGGCAAATCAGGCTGGGCATCGTTACTCCCTGCATGGTCATCATCCTCGCACTGCTCTATTATCGAGTATGGATCCGTTATATTGATTTCATGGCCGACTTTCTCATTGTTCTGAGCGCTGCGAGCATTATTATGATTTTACAATTCAGTCATCATCCCAATGTTGTTCATTACCACACCGGTATTATCCTGATCATCATGTTTGGTAATATTGTCGTTCGTCTCCGATTCTGGCACGCGTTGACTGTTTCCTCGCTCATCTTCCTGCTTTACGTCGTGACGGTACCCGGAATCACATCCATGGCGCCGCCTGTCATGATCAACAGCAGCGTCGTTTTGTTTTCCGCCCTCATCATCAGTCTGATCGCCAATTACCAGATCGAAAGCGCCCTTCGGTGGAACTACCTTCGCCATCTTTCAAAAGAGATTGAAACGATTCGCCTTGAAAAAGCCAAAACGGAACTGGAACTCATTTCTTCGCTGGATGGTCTGACGGGACTGGCCAACCGGCGGAACTTTGACACTTTCCTCGATACGGAATGGCAAATGGGTGCCCAGTACCGCACTCCGCTGTCCCTTCTCTTTTTAGATGTGGACAACTTCAAATCATACAATGATCACTATGGCCATCAGGCAGGCGATGTCTGTCTGCAGAAGATTGCAGAGGCGTTGAATAAATGCATCCACCGTTCCCGTGATCTTTGTGCCCGATACGGAGGTGAAGAATTTGTTGTTCTCCTTCCCAATACGGATGAGCAAAGCGCTCTCCAGATGGCAGAAAAACTTCGAAAAAACATTGAACTGGAAAATATTCCTCATGCGTATTCCAGTGTTGGCCCCTGCATAACAGTCAGCGTTGGGGTTGCCACCATGAAACCACAAAAAACGTTAACTCCGCAACGGTTGGTCGAACTGGGCGACAGGGCGCTTTACCGGGCCAAAGATCTGGGCAGAAATCAGGTACAGATGCTGGATGAGGAAAATTTTTCAGCCTGATGTGCATGTCCGAACATAAAAAGGGATCATACGGTCATAAGTGTATCATCAGGTGGAGTTTTCTTGACAGCACGTGTAAAGACGATCACAGATCACGATGTATAGCAGGCTGAAGTCCGCATTTCCGCTGGTTTAGCGATCTTGAAAAACACTAAATTTTTTTGTTTTCTCAATTTGCATAACAGTACAAGCGGAAATAATCAAAACAGCTGAATTCTGTCTGATCATGTGCCAGATGCATGGAGGTTGGTCAATAAAATGAAAATATTATCGGGAAAGAAAGTTTTTATAACCGGAGCGGCAAGTGGAATCGGCCGTTCTACCGCCATGGCCATGGGCAAGTTGGGTTGCCGTCTGTTTTTAACCGATATTGACGGTAACGGCCTTAAAAAGACAGTTGATGTGATTTCCGGTTCCGGCGGCAAGGTATGTGAGGTGCGCGCCTTTGATGTGGGCGATTATCAGGCCATGATGTCTTTTGCTAAAGATGTGCATGACGGATATGGACCTATAGATATTCTGGTGAATGTGGCGGGAGTAGCCCTGTTTTCCCAGATAGAAGACATGCAGCACAGTGATTGGAAAAAGGTGATCAATGTAAATCTCTGGGGAGTTATACACGGCCTGGAAAGTTTTGTGCCGGAGATGATTCGATCAGGCAATGGCGGACATATTGTTTCTGTTTCATCCACTGCAGGTATTATCGGTCTTCCCTGGCATACTGTATACGCCGGGGCAAAACATGCAGTGGTCGGCATGTCCGAGTCTTTGCGTTATGATTTAAGGAAACATAATATCGCGGTCAGTGTGGTATGCCCGGGACTGGTCAATACCGGTATGGTGCAGAGCGTGGAAATTCATGCCACACCTGAAGCATCGGACAAATTACGTGCATCTGCCCCCCGAATAGCAATCACACCGGATAAGGTTGCAGATTTAATTATCAAGGCTATTCGTAACCGTAAATTCATGGTTATAACTTCATTCGACATCTGGTTATTCTATTTTGTCAAGAGGTGCTGCTTCCCGATTTATCATCTTGTCATGATGGCTATTACCCGCTTCATGGACAAATCACTTAAGTAGGGATATTTGAAAATAAATTGCGACTTGTGTTGGCAATAATCATTTGTTTCTATCGTTAATATTTAAAAATTAAACTCTTTAGCTTTTTTTGGCAGGTGACTTCAATGCTCAGTGATGCTGTAACAAAGTATTCGTTAGCTTACAACGTCATGCGCTCTTTCAATTGGCATTCATTAATGTCAGTTTTTTTGCATCTGGCAAATTTTCCATAATATGCCAACTTGGCTTAAGCGGCATATTACCATAAATACCAAGCATCATGAGATCATATTGGTTAATATTTAAGCAATTTCTTCTTTGCATTCTATTTAGAAAAGAGTAATATCCCGAACCAAATTCTGGAAAACCAACCAAGTATATGAATTGTTCGGTATGTGACTAAGATGAATCTTAATCCAAATGCAATCCGAGAAAAATTTGGCGATTACTACATTGCCGATGAGCGTACCTTTATCATGGGCATCGATCAACGTTTGACTAAGCATTTCGCAGAACGATTTACCGGTCTTAATACTTTAGAAACTTGCACTGGTGCGGGATTCACAACGATATCGCTGGCAAGAACGGCTAAGCATGTAATCACCGTTGAGATTGACGGCTCTATCCAGAAAAAGGCAATCAGTAATATCAAAAAAGCGGGACTTTCAGCAAAGGTATCCTTTTTACTCGGTAGCATTCTTGAAAAGGAGACCATAAAGAAAATACCAAAGGTTGATGCAGTTTTTATTGATCCTGACTGGGCAGTCACGGGGCCTGATCACATATATCGATTTCAACAATCTAATACCCAACCACCAGCGGATTTAGTTTTAAGGAGTATGCTCAAGATAACAGATAATGTGGCTATTGTTTTGCCACCATTGATATCGGTGGAGGAATTTGAAGGTCTCCCAAAACATGAGCTTGAAAAGATCTATCTGGGTGAAAGCCATGAACTTTTTTGCCTTTATTTCGGCGATCTCGTAAGGTTATTAGGGCAGACCGAGTTTTGTGTAACATAATGACCGCCTGGCCGAGCAATCGCTTCCAGCCGGTGTTCATACCTCGCGTGGCTGAAGCGTGTGTTGAACTTTTCAATTGTAAGGAAACACATTACCAGACATAACGATATTGCAACATTGTAGGTGAAACGGCTGCTGAAAAACTTTATCGGACATGATCTATCAAGTCCAGTATAGGAAGTGACAGACTATGTCCGTTACGGGTTCTCAATCCAATGGCGTCTATCACATCTTTTCCAGTTTTTTGGCCAGCAGTTCACGGATGATCTTCGGGTTGGCTTTTCCGCCTGAGGCCTGCATGATCTGGCCGATCAGAAAACCCATGGCTTTGCTCTGGCCGGCACGGAAATCATTGACCGCCGACGGCTGTTCACCCAAAACCCTGTCGATGAGAGAATCGAGCTCACCGCGGTCGGAAACCTGCTTAAACCCCCTGGCATGGACAATGGCATCCGGCGATTCTTCAGAGTCAAACAAATGGACCAACACTTCGCGTGCCGCATTTGCGTTGATTTCGTCATTGGACAACATTTTCAGCAGCATGGCAAATCGGGCCGGTGTCACAGGCGTTGTACCCAGCTCCTGGCCGCGGTCCCTGACCGCCGGGATCAGCTGCGTGGTAAGCCAGTGCATGGCCGTGCGAGGCGCGATTCCCTGTCCAAGCAGAGTTTCAAAATAAGCCGCAACATCCGGATCGGTGCTCAAAAAGGTCGCTTCCTCTCCAGTCAGGCCATGCTGCGAAACAAATCGTTCGGCCCTTGCGGCGGGCATTTCCGGAAGACGTGAACGCAGGGCTTCGATATCCTGTTGGGACAGTTCAATTGCCGGAACAATCGGATCGGGAACACACGGGCCTTCAAACTTGGCCCGCATCGGCAGAGTGACTTTTTTGTCCGGGTCCCACAAACGGGTGTGCAGCACGACCGTTTCGCCCGCCTGGACACATGCGCTCTGGCGGCTGATTTCATGCGCGATGGCATCACCCACATGACGGACGGAATTCATGTTTTTAACTTCTACTTTGGTATTCATCTGTCCGGTGCCTTTCGGGCGAATGGAAATATTTGCATCGACACGCATAGTGCCGTTTTCCATGCTGCACTCGGAGGAACCTGCGTAGCGAACCTGAGTCCGCAGTGCCTTTAAAAATTCCATTGCCTGATAGGGTGTGCGAAAATCCGGTTCCGTGACAATTTCCACCAACGGCGCTCCGGCCCGGTTGAAGTCCACAAGGCTGATCGGCACACGCCCCTCCATTTCATGCACCAGCTTGGCGACATCCTCCTCCATGTGGATATGATGAATGCGCAGTCTTTTGGTTGAGCCGTCCTCGTCTGTAATATCAATTCCACCGCCCCGGGAAAGCGGAAGATGGGCCTGGGACAACTGGAAGCCTTTCGGCAGGTCCGGATAATAATAAACCTTCTGGTCAAAGGCGCTTTTGGGCTGGAGCTCGCCACCCAGTGCCAGGCATAAAAGCGCCGCTTTTTCCAGCACCTCCCGGCTCAAGCGGGGGACGGCGCCCGGGAACCACAGGCAGACGGGGCAGGTGTTGATGTTCGGTTCGTCGCCGGGATTATTGGGACAATCGCAGAATAATTTTGTTCTGGCATTGAGTTCAACATGAATTTCCAATCCGATGACCGCTTCAAATTCCATCACGATTTACCTCCCTGGCGCATATTCAGAAGATGCTCGCCCAGTGCAAAAAGCCGCGCGTCGCCAAGCCTCGGTCCGGCCAGCTGAAAACCAAATTGTGCCGAACCGGATGCAGACGGCAGATACAGCGCGGGCTGACCGGTTACACTGGCAAAAACTGTCGGGGAAAATTGTTCATATGTGCCGGCAAGCGAAGCGGTTGCTTCTTTTGGAACTTCGTTTGCAGCCGGGATAACCAGGAAATCCACCTTCGACATGGTTTTCTGCATATCCGCAAGCAGCCTCGCACGGATGCGGCAGGCGTCTTCATAGGCGTCGTAGCGCTGAAACTGGAAAAACGCACCTTGAAACAGATAACTTTTCACAAGCAGTCCAAAGGCCTCTTCGCGCGAGGAAAGGTACATCTCGTTCCAGTTTTTGGCACCCGGCACCCGATGACCGTAGCGCACCGAATCATAGCGGCCGGTGCACGACGACGCCTCGACGGAACCCACGATTTTGTGGACCAGTGAAAAAAGAGAAAAATCGGGAAAAGACATTTCTTTGATACGGAAGCCCGATTCTTTCAGATCATCGATGGCGGCATGAAAAGCGGCTTCCTGATCACCTTGCAGTCCGCTTTTCGTTTCGGTGATCACACCAACGGTTGTTTTTTTCGGATTCATTTTTTGCGGGGAAAAATCCAGCGGCTTTTCATCGGGAAGTGAAAAATCCCTTTCATCCGGACCGGCAATGATCTTCACCATTTCACGGATATTTTTCAAACTGCGGGAAAGAACGCCACAGGTTTCCATGGACGGAATCAGGCCGATAAGACCATACCGGGAGATCAGACCGTAGCTGGGCTTGAAGCCGCAAACGGCGGCGCGCTGGGCGGCCAGGCGGCTTTCGCCCATCAGGTCTAAAACCATTTCAGCATCCACGGCACCGCGACTGACGGCATCCCCGGCCCTGCTGCCTGCCAGACCGAATCCGAATTCGCTCATGCGGGTCAAACCTTGAATTACGGCTCCCGCCTCGCGTAGCCTGCTCACCAGCGTTGCGTCTTCGAGCGCTTTAAAATTGATGAGAGCGTTGGAGCCGGCGTCCGTAGCCCAGCCTGATGCGGATATGTTGGGCTGAATCGCAATTTTCAAACCATGCAGAGGACCGCTTCCTTCGGACGCGGTTTCGGGATTGAGATAAACAAAAATAGAATCCATAAACTGTCTCCCTGTTATTCCAGAATGCTGGCGACTTTAAAGTAATTCCCCTTCACCGAAGGCGCGCTTTTGAGCAGCTGACCTTTTTGCGCAAGTTCCGATCGTTTTTCCTCTGTACCGGGCCGTGTGCGGTTTGAAACAGGGACGACGGTAAACATCGGTTCTTCTTTGCCTGCCTTCTGGAAGGCGATCAAAGCCAGTTCCTCCGCCTCGGCAAGAATTTCTTCGATAACGGGGCGCTCATGGGCGGCAATGCCGATGCGCGAGACCCAGGACAAGTGATCAACCTTGTTTTCCTTTTCGGCGGTTCCGGGCAGGACATCCTGGCCGCCCAGATTCAAAAGCCCGAGTTCGGCCAGTTGTTCGCGCTTCACCGCGGAGGGCGCGCCAGTGAGGGGACAGCTTGCGCTGCGGTTTTTGGGAAAGGCAATGACGTCCCGGATGGATGGGGTCCGCAGGATCATCGAGACGGTGCGATCCATTCCGAGGGCAAGACCACCGTGCGGCGGCGCGCCAAAATCAAAAGCCCGCAGGAAAAATCCGAATTTTTCCCTCATTTCTTCTTCATTGAGCCCCAGCGCGGCAAATATTTTTCGCTGGACATCGCGGTTGTTGATGCGGATGCTGCCGCCCCCCAGTTCCTCACCGTTCATCACCAGGTCGTAAGCGCGGGAATGCAGCGAGAGCAGCTCTTCAATATTTTTCGGATCAAAATCAACCCGATCGGGCGCGGTAAATGGATGGTGACTGGAGGTTACGCCTCCTTCTTCCCTGGGTTCAAACAACGGAAATTCCGTGATCCAGACCGGATAAAAAGAGTTTTCGTCAATCAGCCCCAAACGATTCGCCAGGTGCAGGCGAAGCTGGCCAAGCGCGGATGTAACGACGCTGTAGGAGGAGTCGGCAATCATGATCAGAACATCCCCGTCGGCCACATCAAATTTTTTCCACAGCGCTTCCAGTTCATCCTGGCTGAAAAACTGGACAATATTGGATTCGAGCTTGCCGCCCTCGGCGCGCATCCACGTCATGCCCCTTGCTCCAAACGATGGCACAATCTCTTTGGCGTATTCATTCTGCAGAACATTCTTGCTGAGCTTTTCAGACTGGCCCTTGATATTGATACCTTTGATACATCCGCCGCGTTGAAGGATCTGGCGAAAAATCGAATAATTGGTTTTTGAAAACACATCCGTCACATCAACAAACCGAAGCCCGAAGCGCAGGTCGGGACGGTCGGAACCGGTCGTGTCCATCGCCTCCGTGTAGGTCATGCGGGGAAAGGGACGGGAAAGCTCGATGCCGCCGACGGCGAACATCTTCACGGCCAGCTCTTCAATCAATTCGTAGAGAAATTCTTCGTCGATAAATGAAGCTTCAAGATCTAGCTGGGTGAATTCCGGCTGCCGGTTGGGGCGCAAATCTTCGTCGCGGAAGCAGCGTGCCAGCTGGAAATAACGCTCCATTCCGCCGATCATCAGCAGCTGTTTGAAAAGCTGCGGCGACTGCGGAAGGGCATAAAAGTTCTGCGGATGGACACGGCTGGGCACCAGGTAATCACGAGCTCCTTCCGGCGTGCTTGCCGTCAGGACCGGTGTTTCGATTTCCACAAAACCCCTGGAGTCAAGAAATTCACGAACGCATTGAAAGATGCGGTGCCGCGCCATCAGGTTATCGCGCACCTGCGGACGGCGAATGTCCAGGTACCGGTACTGGAGCCTCAAATCCTCAGCTACGCTGTCGGTACCCGCCGTTGACGCACCCGCGACCATGGCCTTGTCGGAAACGGCAAAAGGCAACGCATCGGATTCGGAAAGTACGGTCAATTGCGTGACCATGACTTCAATGTTCCCTGTTTCGATGTTGGGATTTTCCGTGCCCGCCAGACGTTTTTTGACATCACCGGCAACGGAAATGCAATATTCCGTGCGAAGCGAGGCCGCCTTTCTGCAGAGATCGGCTGACGCGATTTCCGGATTGAAAACAATCTGCATGATGCCGCTGCGGTCGCGCAGATGGATAAACAGCAGGCCGCCGTGATCCCGGTAGGCATCCACCCAGCCGCAAAGCTGCACGCTGCGTCCGATATCATCCGGCGTCACCTGTCCGCAAAATACCCGTTGGGAAAAACTCATCGGAAAAGTCCTTTCTATACACACCCATGAAGTACAAACTTGTATTTTTAACAAATTTGTGCCGCGAAGCGTATCAAAAGTGTTCTGATGTTTCAAGATTTAAAGATAGGAGTCTCTATTATTCGGCAGGCACCGGTTTTTAACCTTTAATCTTGCTTTATATCCCCGCTTGTTGGAATAAAAAACCCGGCTTTGATGGCCGGGTTCTTTGAATAAGACAATAGGCTCAGCGGCATTCCGTGCAGGTGGTCAACTCCTTGAAGGGAACACCGGTTTTTTTGCTGATGAATTTCAACTGATCCACGGGGGCGAAGAATTTGCCGCATTTTTCGCATGCCTGCATTTTAAAGGTACGGCCCCATATTTTGCGTTTGTCGCCTGTTGATGTCATTTCGATATGACCCGTGGGACAGACGTATACACAGGCTCCGCAGCCGATGCAGACATCCGATTTTTCATTGTAAGGAGTGCCGACTTCTTTATAAGAACCGCGGGAAAAGAGGCCAATAGCGCTGACGCCTACCACTTCTTCACACACGCGCACACAGGAACGGCACAAAATGCATTTGCCCTTGTCCGTATCGACGGCATAACGGGCCTGCGGCTCCACGGCCATGTCTTTCGCCATCTTCTGGAGAAGGTCGGATTCGGGACAGCGCGCGAGAAGCAGTTCCATCACCAGCCGACGAACATTGAGTACCCGGTCGCTTTTGGTGTTGACCGTTAGCCCTTCTTCTACGCCATAGAGACACGAGGTGACAATTCGGGTCCGGTTGCCTTTTTTGATTTCGACCACGCAGAGGCGGCAGGCGCCTGACCGGGATACCGCTTCATGTGCGCAGAGAGTGGGGACCGAAATACCCGCGCCACGAATTGCTTCCAGAAGCATCGAGCCTTTGGGTGCTGATACATTTTTTCCATCGATAATCATATTTACCATGATGTCTTCCACCTCTACTTCACTTTTATTGCATCAAACTTGCAGCTCTGAATACAGGCGCCGCAGCGGGTGCATTTATCTTTGTCAATAACATGAGCTTTTTTCTTCTCGCCGGTAATCGCCTGTGTGGCACAAACCTTGACGCACACGCCGCAGCCGGTGCATTTTTCCGCATCGATGCCGTAGGTAATGAGCGCCTTGCAGACGCCCGCCGGACAGCGGTGCTCTTTGATATGCGCCTCATATTCCTCCCGGAAATATCGAATTGTACTCAACACCGGGTTTGGGGCTGAGCCGCCCAGGGCACAAAGCGACCCGTCGGCAATCGCCGCACCCATACTTTCCAGAATCTCGATATCGCCTTCTCTTCCACGGCCCGAGCAAATATCCTCCAGAATGTCGCTCATCCGTCGGATGCCTTCGCGGCACGGAACACACTTGCCGCAGGATTCTTCTTTGAGAAACTCAAGAAAATAACGGGCAACATCCACCATACACGAAGTTTCGTCCATAACGATCATGCCGCCGGAACCCATCATGGAGCCGACTTCATAGAGTTTGTCGAAATCTACGGGGATATCCAGCAGACGCTCCGGGATGCAGCCGCCGGACGGACCGCCTGTCTGTACGGCCTTGAACTTGCGTCCGTTGGGGATGCCGCCGCCCATGTCGTAGATGATTTCGTAAAGCGTTGTACCCATTGGGACTTCAATAAGCCCCGTATTGTTGATTTTGCCGACCAGTGAAAAGATTTTCGTTCCTTTGGAGCCTTCCGTTCCAATGGAAGCATACCAGTCAGCCCCTTTATTAATGATCAGCGGCACATTGGCCCAGGTTTCCACATTGTTCAGAACAGTGGGTTTGTCGTACAGGCCTTTTTCCACCGCGTGTACGTACTTGGCGCGCGGTTCTCCGGCGCGGCCTTCGATCGAGGCGAAAAGTGCCGAGGATTCACCGCAGACGAACGCGCCTGCACCCTTGTTGATGTGAATGTCAAACGAGAAATTCGTGCCCAGGATATTTTTTCCTAAAAGTCCATTTTGTCTTGCAGCCTCAAGGGCGATGGTCAGATGTGTCACCGCCAGCGGGTATTCGTTTCTGACGTAAATATATCCCTGGTTCGATCCGACGGCATAAGCGCCGATGATCATACCTTCGATAACGCTGTGTGGATTGCCTTCCATGAGGCTTCTGTCCATGTAGGCACCGGGATCGCCTTCGTCTCCGTTGGCGATGACATATTTTGGCTCACCATGCGCCCTGCGGACACCTTCCCATTTGACGGCAGCCGGAAAGCCTCCGCCGCCTCGGCCACGAAGGCCCGCTTTTTTGACTTCGTTGATGACATCTTCCGGTGTCATTTCGGAAAGTACCTTGGCCAGCGCCTGATAGCCGTCGATATTGAAATAGGCCTCGATTTTTGATGGATCAAGCATGCCGTTCTGGCCGAATACGATGCGGTTCTGTTTCTTGTAGAAGGGCAAGTCCTCTTCACGATAGAGGGTTTTTTGTGTTTCCGGATGACGGTAGACCAACCGGCTGATGATCTCCCCTTTGGCCACGGTTTTGGAAACGATTTCCGGCACATCTTCAACTTTTACATGCTGATAAAAATACTTGTCGGGATGAACGATGACCATGGGCCCCTTTTCGCAGAATCCCAAACAACCTGTAGCCAGAACGTCCACTTCATTCATATTTTGCTTTTTTAATTCGGCCTCAAGAGCTTCTTTCACCTTGAGGCTTCCGGAAGCACGGCATCCTGTGCCGGCGCAAATAGCGACAAATTTCTTCTTCGGACCATAATACAGAGATAAATTGTCCAGGAGCTGGTGGGCTTGAATATCGGGATTTTCGTTCATTGCTGCGCCCCCTCTTCATTATTGATCTTTTTAATGATTTTATCCACTTTGTTAATGGTGACCTGTCCATGGTAGTCGGTATTAATCACTACAACAGGTCCCAGCGCGCAGGCACCCACGCAATTAACCGTTTCAAGCGAAAACTTTCCGTCTTTTGTCGTTTCGCCCGGCTTGATGCCCAGCGTGGTTTCAAAACGGTCCTGAAGGATGGCCGCGCCGCGGACATGGCAGGCTGTGCCCTTGCAGATTTTAACGATATGTTTGCCGCGCGGTTTCAGGCTGAAGGCGGTGTAAAACGTGGCCGCTTCATACACCCGGCTCATCGGCACCTTCATCATATTGGAGGCCGTCTTCAGGGCCTCCTTCGGCAGATAATTGAAAGCCTCCTGAATATCCTGCAAAACGGCAATCAGCGCACTTTTGTTGCTTTTGTGTTTTTTGATGATTTGCTTTGTCTTTTGTTTAATTTCAGTGACGTTTGTCATTATTTTTTTCACCTCTGTATTCTTGAAGGAGTCGCCTTTTAATATCCTAAACCTTCAGGTACTTGGTTTTTTCCACCAGTTTTTTATATTCAATATTAATTTTTTCCTGGATCATCTCGATTTCATCAGCGGTCAGGTGACGGAAGCGGCCCTGGGGCTTAAAGTAATCTTTAATGGGTTTGAGCTTTTTTGGCATCTCCGAAGACATCCGATAATGTCCGTTTTCCACTTCATAAAGCGGGAAAGCCCCTGTTTCCACGGCGAGGCGTCCCATCGAGATAGCCGTATGGGATGGAGATCGCCATCCGGTTGGACACATGGAAAAACAGTGAATGTAAGAAGGACCCTTGATGCTTTTGGCTTTTTCCATTTTTCTAATAAAATCGAGTGGATAACTTGGGCAAGCCGTGGCAACATAGGGTATTCCGTGAGCAACCAGAATTTCGGGCATGTTTTTCTTCCATGTTTTCTGCCCCATGCTGACCTTGCCCGCTGGGGCGGTGGTGGTGGAAGCACCCATCGGCGTGCCGCTGGAGCGTTGAATGCCCGTATTCATGTAGGCTTCGTTGTCGAAGCAGACGTAAATCATATCATGTCCGCGCTCCATGGCTCCGGAAAGAGCCTGAAACCCGATGTCCATGGTGGCTCCATCGCCGCCCATGCCGACAACCTTCACATAGCGGTCGTCAATTTTGCCTTTCTTCCGCAGCGCCTTGAGGCCGGCTTCTATTCCGGATGCGACGGATGCCGCGTTTTCAAAGGCGACGTGAATCCAGGGAACTTCCCAGGCCGTGGTGGGAAACATGCTGGAGATGATTTCCATGCAGCCTGTCGCGGAAGCGATGACGGTATTTTCACCCAGGGCCTTGCACATCAAACGCACGGCAAGAACTTCCCCGCAGCCGGAACAGGCACGGTGGCCGGACGAAAGCAACTCTTTTTTATTGATCAGCCGTGGAGCAAATAAATCAAAATTCTCTACAATATTCATTATTCTCTCACTCCCCAAAATTCATACGTATCTGCTTGCTGGTTTGTTGTATCGGCCAGAACTTTTTCAAACATGCCGGTAAAATCTTTCACCGCCATATCGCGCCCGCCAAGACCGTAGATATAATTGTAAATCAGGGGACGCTTCGCTTCGGCATAAAGGGCCGACTTGACTTCCGAAAACACCGGGCCGCCGGGACCGCCAAACGATATGGCGCGGTCGGTCACAATCAGTTTCTTCGCATTTTTTACAATCGCTTTTATTTCCGCCAGCGGGAATGGCCGCCATAGCCGCAACTTCACCAGGCCGGCCTTTATGCCATTGGCCCGGAGCTGGTCGATAGCCATCTGAGCGGTCTCGCCCATGGACCCCATGGTCAGCATCAAGATATCTGCGTCCTCGACCTGGTAGGTTTCAACCGGTTTGTACTTGCGGCCGAACAATCTGCCCCATTCGTCCCAGACGTCCAGAATGACTTTTTTAGAATTTTTGAGGGCTTCATCCTTGGCCTTCATGATTTCCGCAAAGTAGTCGGACATGGCAAAAGCGCCCATGGTGACCGGCTTTGAGGGATGAAGCGTTGCATGGGGGACAAACGGCGGCAGGAATTGGTTGACCTCTTCCTGGGTGGGCATTTCAAAAGGCTCCACCATGTGGGTAAGCTGAAAACCGTCAATGTTGACATTGACCGGCAGCATGACATCTTTATGCTCGGCGATTTTAAAAGATAGGATCGACATGTCGATGGCTTCCTGTCCGTTTTCCACAAAAATGGAAATCCAGCCGGAATCCCGCTGGGGCATAATGTCCGTGTGGTCGTTCAAAATGTTGAGCGGACCGGACACCGCCCGGTTGGCAATGGCCATGCATATCGGCAGCCGCATCGCCGAGGCAATGGGAAGCAGTTCGTGCATATACATCAATCCCTGAGAACTGGTTGCCGTGTAGGAGCGTGCTCCCGCTCCTGATGCGCCGATCACCGCACTCATTGCAGAATGTTCGGACTCCACTGTAACAAATTCCGCGTCAATTTTGCCGTCGGCCACCAGATCGGAAAGATGTTCCGCGATGTGCGACTGGGGAGTGATGGGATAAACGGCCGCCATGTCGATATTGCAAAGTCCCACGGCTTCCGCCACGGCAACAGCCACTTCCATTCCAATGCGCTTGCCCATGTTATCCCTCCTCTACCATCGATATCGCCCGTGGCCAGCATTCGTGTGCACAGATTCCACAGCCCTTGCAGTAATCCAGATTTGCCTGGAAAAAACCATCCTCGCTCTGCTGTACGCAACCTTCCGGACAATAGACGTAACAGATGCCGCACTTGATGCATTTCGTATTATTCCAGACAGGCCGCTGCGACCGCCAACTGCCCGTATGATATTCACTGGCGCTGCCCGGCTCGGATACAACGCATCCTATGGGAAGCTCTTTCCATGTTTTCAATGCCATAATGGATATACCCCTTAATTGCTTATTTTGATTTCGTCGAAAGCGCGTTTCATTGCGTTGAGATTCTTCTGGGCGATTCTGCCAAACCGGTGATTAATGGCATCGTTCATCGCGTCCAGATCCATGATACCAATCACTTTGAGCAGTGCTCCGATCATGGTTGTATTGGCAATGGGCACGCCCATTTCCTTGCGCGCGATGCCGGTACCGTCAACGGTGGCAACCGTACCACCGAAATTCAATTCTTTGCGGATTTCTTCAGGTGTTTTCGGCGTGTTGACAATTAATTTCCCGCCGGGTTTTAATCCGTCCAGAACGTTGACCAGGCCGATCAAACTGGAATCCAGCACCAGAACCACATCGGGTTCGTAAATGCCCGAACGGACGTTGATTTTCTTGTCATCAATGCGTGTAAAAGCGGCAACTGGCGCCCCTCTTCTCTCCGGACCGAAACTCGGAAATCCCTGAGCGTATTTTCCTGCGGAAATTGCCGATACTGCCAGTAATTCCACGGATGTAACTGCTCCCTGACCGCCCCGTCCATGCCATCTTACTTCGATCATTAGATTACGATCTCCTTCATTATCTGTAAAAAATAAAAGTTACCCTTATTATAGAATTTTTTTCGAGTCAATATTTTTTCATTTTATCTGCCAGGAGCCTTATTTCGAAAGGATACGCCATCTGCCCTGTTCAGACAGGTACAGATCGTTGCCCTTTGAATCATTAATGACGACGAGCGGCAGATCGATGACGGTAAGCTTCCGGATGGCCTCCGGCCCCAGATCTTCATAGGCGACCAGTTCCACGTTTTTTACGCACCGGGCTGTCAGGGCGGCAATCCCGCCTATCGCACCGAAATAAACCGCTTTGTAGCGACGGATCGCTTGGACCACCTTCGGAGACCGGCCACCCTTGCCAATCATTCCCTTGAGTCCATGTTCGATGAACTCGGGCGTGAACGCATCCATCCGGTAGCTGGTGGTCGGGCCGATCGAGCCGATCACCCGGCCCGGCGGAGCGGGCGATGGAGCGGCATAGAAAAGAGTTGCCGTCGTTAAATCAATCGGCAGGGCAAAGCCCTTCTTTAATGCCTCGTACATTCGTCGGTGTGCCGCGTCCCTTGCTGTATAAACCTCACCACTTAAAAGAACCATGTCACCGGCACGTAATGAAAGACAGACCCCTTTATCAAGGGGAGTCTGTATCCGGACAGGATTGTTTTCGCGTGTAGTATTCTCTTTTTTCATAGTGTGATTTCCCGGTGTCTTGCTACATGACACTGGATATTCACCGCCACCGGTAGAGAGGCGATGTGACAGGGTGTCATCTCCGCGTGAACACCAAGGGTTGTTACCCTGCCACCCATGCCCGCAGGGCCAATGCCGGTTTTGTTAATGTCTTCAAAAAGTTCTTTTTCCATTTTCGCCAACCGCTTGTCTGATGGGTTCTTTTTCCCCACTTCCCGCAAGAGCGCTTTTTTCGCAAGAATACAAGCTTGTTCAAGCGATCCACCGATGCCGACACCGACAATGATGGGCGGGCAGGGATTGGCTCCTGCTTTTTCCACGGTCTCCAGGACAAACTGCTTAATGCCGTCAAGGCCTGCCGCGGGAGTCAGCATTTTCGCGGCGCTGCAGTTTTCGCTGCCACCGCCCTTAGGCATGGCAATGATTTTTAATTGATTACCGGGCACAACATCAATATGAATGATCGCAGGCAAATTATCGGTTGTATTCGTTCTGGTAAAAGGATCGCAGACAGATTTGCGCAAATAACCTTCGGCATAGGCCTGCCTGATGCCTTCATCCAGTGCTTGCCGAAAATCACCGCCGACAATGCGCACATCCTGACCTGTTTCGATGAACAAAACCGCCAGGCCGGTGTCCTGACAAATCGGCATTGCATCCCGGCAGGCAATATCGGCGTTCTGGAGAATTTTCGAAAGCACCTTTCTTCCGATGGGCGATTCTTCCCGCTTCATGGCGGAGCGCAAAGAGCGAACCACGTCCGGGCCCAGATTACGGTTGGCTTCAATAACTAACTCCCGGACAGCTGCGCTAATGCGTTTTGTGTGAATCCGCCGTAATTTTGTTTTGGTTTTTATTTCCGCGTTCATAACTTGATTCCATCTGGCCAAAATGGTCATTGCGAGCCGTCTCATAGACGGCGTGGCAATCTAATTTTTTAGATTGATTCGTCATCCCGATCCATCGGGATTCCTCGCAGTGACTACCTCTCAAAGTTTCTAATGACGCTGTCAAAAAGCTCCAGAGACAAGGCGCGCAAGGCCTGAGAAGTGAGGCGTATTTTTCGTATACGCCGCAACGCCAAAGGCCGAAGCGCAACGCAGTATATGGACTTTTTCACGCGTCATTCTACATGCCGCGCCGGAATTCCAAGGATTTGGAAATCGTCATCTTATCCACATACTTCAAATCACCACCCATGGGGACACCTGTGGCAATGCGTGTAATCCGGATATTCGAATCCTTGAACATCCGGGTGATTAAGAGCGCCGTGG
>Ga0208040_1000623_pt1 | contig 40371 bp, 43 predicted proteins | sample AD_UKC083_MetaG_FD_184431 | JGI IMG/M metagenome (GOLD analysis project Ga0208040, IMG submission 184431) | Active sludge microbial communities of municipal wastewater-treating anaerobic digesters from USA - AD_UKC083_MetaG (SPAdes) (version 2) | ecosystem: Engineered > Bioreactor > Anaerobic >...
GCCACAGATGGACTTACAGATGGAGTAGGAGTTATGCCATTGGTAGATCTAACTATATTCCAGTCTATATTTTTTGGAACAATATCTGTTCCCGGAGTTATTGGAGATTCTATTTTTGGAACTTCTCCAGATGGCAACGCCTCCCCGCCTTTGGCTATCCTTAATTTTTTTCCAATATCTTGAATAGGCATTCCAAGTTTTGTTTTGAAAGATGGCTCTGCCTCTATTGCTTGTATCTGTCCTTTTCCGGGAATTTTTGGAATCTTAGATGTTTGCACACCAGTCTCTTTTGTAATTGTAGTTTTGACTCCATTTTCAAAATCTACTACACCAAATTTTTTTACTTTAAACTCTGGATTCTTAGATGCCTTAGAGCTTAAATTAGCAGTCGCTAAAGATGCAATTGCATACATGTCTAAACCTGTATTTAAAAGTGATGCATACCAAGCCTTAGCTATCTCAGATTTATCTGTCTTATTTACATCTCCCTCAAAGTTTCCGGTGGTTAAATAATTTCTAGCCTGATCCTTACTTATAGGAGTAGCCTTTTTACCTGTAAATTGTTCTGCTGAATGATATTGATTTATAAATTCATCTGCAACATAATCTAAGAATTTTTCTTCTTTGCCAGACACTACCGCCGGAACATTTCCGATTACCTTTACTGTAGTTTTTAGTGCTTTAGGGAATAATGTTGTTCCTCCCTCTCCAATACTAGCACCAAAATTATAAGCGTCTTTAGAAGAATTTTTTGCATATTCAAGAGCCTGTTTTTTATCTCCAGTTCTTGCATATTCTAGTGTTCCTCCTAAAACAAAATTAGATGCGGCCGCCATAGCACCGATTATATAAGAGCCTGCTTTCCCTGCGTATTCTGTAGCCTTGTCATATCCTTTTTCTGCACCAGATAAGACTTTTGGTATATTGTTTTTTACTTCTTTGCCCGCTAAATTTATAGCTCTAGACCATATATCTTTTGAAGACGGCTTATTGTCTCTAATAGATTTTTGTTTATCAAGCAATTCTAATGCTTGCCATTGATTTAATTCTCCATTTTGATAGGCATCAATAACTTTTTTTTCAAATACCAAAAGACCCCCTTGTCTTTCTTCGTCTGGGAGTTTGCTAGATTTTGTAAAAGGTTTTTTAAGTCCCAATATTCCTGTATCTGCTTTTGTAGTTTTTAAGTTTGACGGCTCATTTGTTCCACCAATAGATATAGGAGCTAAATGATCTAGCTCCGTTTTTAATATTCCGAATATATTTTTTCTTTTTATATCATCTCTTTGTGCAAAGGATTCATATTCGTCTTGACTAAACTCCTTTCTTTCTGATCTCATTCCCTCTTTTCCATAGTAGCTCTCTGCTTTTGCAGTTCCTCCAGTCTTTGGCATTTTTATTGTTTTCATTGGAGTTATCTGACCATAAGAAGACTTAGCACCATTCATTGCCTGCTCTGGAGTTAATCCTAACTTAATAAGAGAATTATAATTATCTTGTGCAGATTTATCAAAGAATTTTTTATCTAGTGGATTTATGTTTGGATCTTCTGTTGTTATTTCTTGAGGAACAGTTTTCTTTTTGTCTATCCCAAGATTACTTCTCATTTTATCAAAATTTATTTTTGATTTGAAATTTGAAGATCCTCCAGACGAATTCATGTTTCCACGAAGTTTATCCCAGTTTATTGCCATAGTATTTTATATTATATTTTTATTATACTACTTTTTTATCCACTCTAACAAAGATCCACTATTTCCACTTCCACCACTAGATTTTTTTCTTCTTTCCTGTATTTTTTCATAAGCTCCCTCAACAGACCAAGTATCTTTATCGAGTAAGTTGTCAATTATATCATCCGGAGCACCATATCTTGATTTAATATAATTAAATGCTTGTGCCCAATTCTTTTTTCCATTAGCCAAATCGTCAGACATATTTGCAATATCATCATAAAAAGCCTTTGTTTCTTTGTCTTCTCCGGTTGATGTGCTACCGCCACTGCTTGACTTTGGCTTTGCATAATTTCCTATATTTGTATAACTTCCAGTTGATGGATCAAATACAAGCGTTGTTCCGTCATCAAGTTGTTTTAATTCTTTGTCTTTTGGTATCTGATAAGATGTATCAACTTTCATACTTCCATCATCCCCAGTGATTAAAATATTTCCATTAGACATCACTTTATAATCATAACTAACTTTACCTGCAGATTTTGCATAGGCAGATAGTTCTGTTGGAGTCATTCCGGATTCATTCAACAAGTTTGCATATTCTTCATCAGATAAGTCTGTTATCTTTCCTCCCGCCTTGAAGAATGTTATTGCATCAGATTTAGCACTTTCTCTTATCTTAGATAAATATTCATTTGCTTTTTCTTTTTGTCCTGCTATTTCTAATCTTTTGGCCTCTATCATGTCATTTGCTCTTTGATTTGATTTTGTATATAATGCTGATTTTTTAGCCTCTCTCTCGGATTCAATTGAGTTTATAATACTTCTATTATATCCCTCTGTAGTTGATTTTTGTGCCTCTCCCATTGGAGTATCCATTGTTCCAGACCTTGAAGATATGGCTCTTGCTTGTCCCATTCTATTCTCTCCCTCAACTCTTGCTTGAGATAATATTCCAGAATATGCTAAATCAATTGCCTTTATTTGCTCTTCAATTTCTTTTCTAGTTCTCTCTCTTATAGATTCTTCATCTAAAGTGTCTATACTAGGAACACTATCTAAGCTACTCATTGAATATCTAAGAGTTGCTCCTGTTGGAGCAGTTCTAGTCGTATTTGTATTACTAGAAGATCCGCTAGGATTAGTAGGTGGAGTAGATGGATAATACTGATTATACAAATCAGATCTTATACCCAAGTCTTGAACATCAGACTTGCCCGACCAGTCTCTACCCCATTCAGTAGAGCCTATTCTTCTTCCAGATCCGCTCTCATAAATATCTTGAACACCAGTTGTTGGATTAGCATACCTAAATATTTGTCTTGCCATATTTTTATTTTTTATTTTATTTAATTATATAATAATTTACTCATTCCTGCACACCACGAAAACGTAATGTGCAGAGTGAATATCTTATTTGTAAAAAGATATATCTACACCTTCTGCATAAGCATATATTGGGAATATCACATATCCATAATCCACACCTATTGAGACTGATAATGTTTGTGTAGTCGGAGTAGATCCAACAAATAATGTAAAACTTTTAGACTTAGCATCAACTTTATTTAACTCCATGTCTACCCTAGATTGATATGGTCCACTGGAATTTCCCTTTATAACTATTCTTGTAGCATTTCTAGGTATAGTAAAATACATATATTGACCCCACGTGCTTGATGCTCCCTCAATAATAGCAGGAGAATATGATCCAAGAAATTTACCCTCATATTTTGGATTTACAACTATTTTTGTTTTATCAATTACCCTCCCGACTTGATATGAGTATGTTCCCTCTGGTATATGACTTATTGCACCTGCATTTTGTAAATAAATAGGACAATCTTCTTTATATAATAAATCATAGCCCCTTATTACACAGTATTGATTATTTCGGTTGTTTACTTGATTATTGTCAGTTCCCTTACTCCAATTTGTGTATACACCGCTATTTGTATTATTCCATGCTATATAATTTCCTGTAGTTGTAGTTGCACCAGTTACTACAACTGTAAAAGCACCGCCACCATCTACGGCTATGTTTGGATATAAAGTCTTTACTCCTGTAGATATTTCTGATGCTAGTAATGTCTTAGTCCATATGGTTTGATAGGCACCCGCAAGATCCATTTTTTGAATTGTTACGGTAACGTTTTGGCCTGTTCCATATTTTGTAAAGTATAAATCTAGTTCTTTTATAAATCCTATATTGTCCATATAATACCAAGATGTCACAGCCACTCCAACTGTGTTTGAGACAACCAATGCATGACTACTACTAGTGGATGTAAAATTCCAATATGTCTTAAGCGTTCCTAAATCATATCTTGCAAAGTTAAATCCATCTAATATTCCATCTGTTATAACTTTTACATCTGCATCTTTGCTTACGCTTTCGTATGCAAACCCTATTGGACTATATCCAAGAGATGGATTATTTCCGTCATCAGCTTTCATTACAACATCATAATATGCGTAAAATCTGCAGTCTCTAGTTGAATCGTCTGCCCAAGTTGTTGTTCCACTATTATAAAGTTGTGTTTTACCATTTGCATATCCACCTGATGCATTGCTTTGCCATGCGTAATAATTACTTCCATTATATGAATCGTCTGATCTTCTTATATCTATCCAATAAGTAGTATTTGCTGTAATATTTATGTTTGTTGCGAATGGAATATCAAGATCTTGATATGAAGTAGTTAAAGCCTGATATGGTAAAGTATATGACCCTAATAGTGTAGATCCATCTGTATCATATATCCCTATTACCAAATCTGTAGTAGGAGTTCCTACCATCTTTAATCCATTTATTTTTATTCTTTTTAATATTGTATTTATAGGAAGTTTAAATGACTGCCTTACTCTTTGACTTGAAGTAGTGTCTGCAAAATTTCTTGCATCAGTTCCAGTTGCATAGCTTTCGCTAGTTTCTACTTCGCATAGATAATTCAATGCAGTAATATTTTCTCCTGCTTTTCTTACTTGTTGAGATACATCACTCTTTAATGCAAATGTGCTACTATCTACATAAACACCACTGGAATCACTTAATAATCCACCTGCTGATTTTATTTTAATTCCAACCTCATTACTAGCATTCACCTGTAATGTAGGATTTGTAGCTTCTAACTTTACAAAAAATCCTGACGAATCTTTATCAATACCACCTAATGCTTTTGCATCAAATGTGTTTGAAAATGCCCTCGCATCAGTAACAGTCGTGATTTCTCCTGATGATGCTATAACAATTGCAATGGCTGTTGAATAATCTGTAAATGATGTTTGATTTACTGATAAAACTCCATCAATCAATTCTACATAATTTGTAGCATCATCTGTCATTGCAACTCCTGTTGCACCTGCATAAAAAGTATTTACTCCATTTCTATCATAATATCCTGAATTTATATGTAAATTTAGACCACTTTCTTTGTAAGCAAATAATGATGTTAAACCTGCGACAGTTAAACTATCTGCGTATTTTTTATTTATAAGTTGATTATCATCATCAAATACTGCGTCTGCGTCGTAATATAATGGATTTGTAGAATCTAATGGCTCTGATCCATTAAGAATATCAACTAATGTCTTTAAATTTACGAAATCTGTAATAACAACTTGAGCTCCAATTCTGTGTTCTCTTACTGCACCAGTTGTCTGAACTCCCTGACGAGAAACACTCTTAATGTTAGACATTGCACTCCCTGATAGATCAAACACTAAATGCTCTGCTTGAGAATTATCACCATCAACATACATGCAATATTTACCATTTGGAATTGCAACTCCATCAGAATCTAAGTTGCTCAGTATATTTCCAGTAGTTCCACCTGCTGAAATCTTTGCAGATAATTGTGTCTCAAAATTTGATATTACTTTTGTTAATTTTGAACTCATATTTTTATTATTATTTTATTAACTTTATATAATTATTTTATTAACTTCTACTTCCAGACGACTCACATGCCCACTTTCCATCTACAGAATCGTAAATAAACTCAGATAGTAAAGTTTTGCCACCAATAGTTGTAGTTGGTAATGCAACTCTTCCTGCTTCAAAACCAGTTCCCCAAGTAATTGCTCTTGCTGTTCCATCATCTTTTATTCTTATGAGTAATCTTTGAAAATTTGTAGGTGTTCCTGATAAGTTAGTGGTCATTGATGTGATCGCCACTGCCTGAGCTGTTATTGTTACTGCATCATAATTGTCTGTATTTATTGTAGGCGTTGCATGACTTGTTATCTCTAAAACTCTTGGTACTAACCTAAATGATGTCTTTGAATCTGTTGCATATACCACTGATCCCTGTGCAGGTGATGGTAATGAAGTTATTACTGACTGAGATGCAACTCCAGTAAATGTACAATAAGATATGGAAATAGTTCCTGCAGAAGCATACGAAGCTCCATATCTGTTTATTGGTGTTATATTATAATGTGTATTATCATCTTTTAATTTTACATAAAATCTTATAACCTTAGTAGCTGTTGATGTTGAATAAACTAAACAAGCAATATCGTCTTTCGTTATGGATAAATTACTTCCTATAAGTTCTATGGCCATTGATGGAACGCTCGAATTAAATGTAGCTGAACTTCCAGCATAAGATGCTAAAGAACCTTTTAATATAAGTTTAGCTTTTTCTAATTGTATTGCTGTCTTGCTTCCATCTTTTGACATTTCATCTAAATTTATCTCAATATTATATGAAGAACCATAACTATAAGTTGAATTGTAACTTATTGTTACGTTTCCGAAATATTCCCACTTGTCAGTGTTATCTGTTGCATTGCTCAATGTGTTTCCAAAATAAGAACCATAGCTTGAGTATGTTGATGTGTTTGCATTTCCCAATAAAGCACCTGAAAACGTTTTTGCATATACAATCGAATTATTAAAGAATATTCCAGGTGTTGCAGTTGTCAAAGCTGATATTGTTCTAGCACTATAAGCATTGCATGATTCCCCAGGGTTCATTCTTGCTCCCCATAATGATATTGCATTTCCACCTGTGAGTATTCTAAATGTTCTTGTTGTTCCACCTGTTATATTTTCTTTTAATGCAATATATTTCCATGAAGTCGTGAGATTAAATGACATTGGTGTTCCTGTCTGTGGTTCGTTGCTATCTATTTGCAATTGAATCGTACCAGTTCCACTCTGCATCCTTGCCCAAACACCAGCTGACCAATAACCAGTTGTTGAATTTTTAACTGCCTGAGATATTTCTGTCATCGTGGCGGGGATATTATCACCACCATAAGTCGCAGTAACTCCAGCTGGTGATGCGACTGCGTTTGCAGTAACAGTTCCTGTTCCAGTTTTTACCCATGAGGCATTGTCAAATACTTCTGTTTGTAACAAGTAATTTCTTGCTATACCAGCTGAAAAAAATGGACTTTCTAAAAAACTATCTATTCTAAATTTTTGATTAAAATATTCTGATGCTGTTGGATCATATCCATATCCATAACTAAACATTGCAGAACTATTTTCTGAGTCTGAATTTATAAAAATACCTTTACAATTTATATTGTCATTGTCATCAATTGAAACACCACTTGATTTTAATATCTTGCCAGTAGTGGAATCAAATCTAGGTATTGTATTGTCTATAGACACTGAGGGTCCTAAAACATCACCAAAAACAGAACTACTCTCAATAATCTTTCCATCGGAATCAGTTCCGAGTACTTGCTTATTTTTAAGTGAGTCTATTTGTAATGTTCCTGTTTTTATTATTTGTCCCATATTTATGGTATATATTGTTGTTTATCAACCCAAACACCTGATTCGAGCCTTTGTAATTTGAAATCGTTTCCATCTACAATTAACTTCCATGATCCATCAACGTGGCTTGATCCAAATATTGCCCACATTCCATTCGGATCATATGTAACTGCAGAAGTTGATACTCCAGGTCCAAATACAGAGAAAACTAAATCGTTTATTGTCTTTGTCCTATATTTCTTTGGAATACGTGGCTCAAATGTCATGATGTCATGATCCATCGTATATGCTATTGAAACGAATCCAAATCCACCTGCTACAAATTTTAGATTTCTTTTTCTAAATTTTGGTGTTTTGAATTTTAATTCTATAAAATATTTATATGTTGGAGTTCCTAATCCTGATATTCCTCCTCCGACTGCTTCCTCTCCAACCATCGTAGATCCAACCATTACAGATCCACCAGTAAAATCAACATATGTTCCAGTACCTGAAACTCTTCCAACTAATTGATAACCACTATCGTCAAAATCTGCATAAATATCATAATATTGGTCTTTTGCAATTCTACCTGATAATCTTAGTCGTCTAACTTTCTTTAGATTTTCTGAGTCCATTCTCTCACCTTTTGTTTCTAAGAAGTTATCATTTTTATAATTATCATCATCCCAACCATCAAAAAGTTTATAAACATTTTGTGTTATTTCTGCACCACCATATAATACTCCTCGAGATTTTGAAAGAGAATACATTCCATATGATGTAATATCAACGGTCTGACCTGCGACATCACAAACAAGTAATGTGTCATTTGATAGTGCTCCATTTGTTTTACAAGCTATAACTACATATTTACCCCAGGACTCCATCCAACCTGAATCATAGTTGTAATTTTCAAAAGCAAACTGAGCGCAAACAACCTTTGGTATTAAATCACTTCCGAGTGGGTCTTTTTCTAAAATTGTTAGATATGGCTTATCAGGTTTTGAAGTATCTACGAAAACAATTCCTTGTTTTGTAGAAATGCAACATGCCCAATTTGGAATACCAACATCCTTGCGATAAACCTCATTAAGTGGTTTTGTATCTGTATCATCAGGTGAATATCTGTAAATTGAAAACTTTTTCATTGAGTAATAATTTCCATCAATTCCAACTAAACAATTTAATATTGCATCGCCTCCCTCATCTTGTCTTAAAACAAAACCTTGACTTGCTTGACGTGGTGACGATTTTGTGAAATCTGTAATACCTTTCTCGTTTGAATCCTCATACTGATATGTTGCACGAATTTGCGTCAAATTGGCCACTGGTGCCGTAAATACGAGAGTCCATGCACCTGTGACATAATTTATAGTTCCTGACACTCCTGTGCCAGTTATAATGCCTAAATAGTTATCTTTTGCAGTAATTCCTGCAGGATTTTGATCAATTGTTATGCCGAAACAATTTCTTGTAGCTCCACCGGCCTTGAATGCTAATGTGCCTGAAAACGATGTTAAAACACCATCTCCTGTGGCTAAAACCTCATTTGTGATAGTTGTATAAACTGCTGAATCCTGTGCATCAATGTATGATCCATAAAGTCCTGTTTTATCATGCTCACATGAAGATAATAACATTCTACCTTTATCAATTGTTCCAAATCCTTTGAAGTTTTTTGATGAGTTATATAAACTTATGTAACTATCAGGATTTGCTGTTACAAATTTGAATATTCCATCATAACCAGTCGCAAAAACAAAGTTTCCAGCAAGTGATGCATAATTTTGAAACTTTATATCATAACTATCATTTAATCCTGTTACTACATCAACCCATAAGTTCGTTGAAGTATTGTAATATTGAATCTTTGTATCAATTTTTCTGTAATGAACTGGTGTGCCGTCTGCCTTAGAACCAAACCAATTATTCAAACATTTGCCAAAAGAACCATCTTGTCCGACAACTGACCTACCTCTGATCAACTCAACATGGCCATCAACGTGTAACCAATTCTTACCATTACGAAATGCCTCCTTTGGAATTACTTCATCAGGTAATAAATTGTGTATGCCCTTTGTAAATTTTTCAACAATGTGGTCTTGCATTATTTTTTTAATTAAAGAATAAACTTGCGTCAATAAGCTTTAATTTTGATAGATATTTATTATACATCGCAGAATTTACATTCATAAATGATCTTGCCTTTTCAACTTTTTGAATAATCTCGTCATCGATTAACATTCCATAGAATATTATTTGATGAACATTATACGAAAATAATGGTGAATCTGTAAGCTCTAAATCTACAGGAATGTATTTATAATCAAACTCGTAGTTAGCTCCAACACCAACTGATGTCGGAAACTTTATTGTCCTTGTTAATGAATCATAATAACAAACTGCGTCTCCTACATATAAATTCTTGCTACCTGCTGGAATTATTTTGTATGGGTTTCCACTTATAAAAACAACACAAGTGTCAGGTAATGACCCCTCGTCTTTTGTTTCCTCTTTTGAATAGTTTTGCATAAACTTTTCAAAATCTATTGGAACTGGAATCTCACCATTTGAATCAGTTACACCTGTTTGATTTTTTCTTAAAAACTCCCAATCCTGCTCAATATAAATATCCCTATTTATTTTGTTAGCTAAAAAAAGTTCGTCATCGGTAGACAACTCTGTCATGTCGTCTGTCCATATTTCGAACTTGTTAATTATTTCTTGTATTGTCATCTTTTTATAGTTAATTTTTCAATTCTAGCCCCGAGATACTCAGGGCTAGTATGAGAAATCAACTTAGGCGTTAATTTTTACATTCATGAACATGTAAGATCCATCATAAAAGGTTTTTACACCATAAATGACATCTGATCTGACAATTTTTGCTCTCTGATATGGATCATCAACGATATCCATATCTGCTTTATCTTGAATGACAACATCAATTGCTTTCTTTTTACCGTAGTAAGAAGAAATGTAGTTTGAAGTTACAGTGTATGTAGCAGTTCCTCCGAATGCTAGTCTACCTGAACCCTTACCTTCAATTGTTATTGTATCATCACCATCTGCATCAACTCCAGTGATTTGTAAATCTAACCATCTTGATTGCTGAAAATTATCTGAAGTTGTATCTGGGAATGCAACGTATTTTGTGCCTGATCCTGTTGATCCTTGACCAAATGCAGTTATAAGATTATCTCTTGTTGCATCAACACCAGCTTCAATAAGAATGTTACCAGCTGTTGATCCGATGGATGTTACAAATGTGAATGTGAATCCATTTATTGTGAGTGTCTGACCATTTGATGGGTTTGTACCCATTGTCAATACAGCGAATGCTGATAGGTTTTCACTGATATAAAGATCAGCTCCACCTACAGGTCCTGCATATCCATTCTTGAAAACAGCTCCTGCAAGATCAATAGATTTGCCCATCAAATATTGCTCGATTATAGATGCACCGTAGCCATCTAAAACTAAAGCAAGTGATGTCAAATCTTGATTGTTCTTTCTCAATTTTGCTCTACCTTGAGCCAATAATTGAGGTGCATTTGTTGTTGACAATGTGATAGGTGTTCCTGAAGATGTCATTGTTGTTAAATCTCCAGTATCGAATGTGATTGCTGAGTTTTTTATTTCGTAGAATACATCAGCATCTACGTAACGAGCTAATTTCTTAGCTGTCTCAGCACCAATGCTTTCCATTGGTTTCAAAGGTCCTGCTTGGATCATTTCTTTCTTTGAAATTCTGAAGTCAGTTCCTTTATTTTTGTCGATACTAATGGTTTCATTTGTATCGTAGAGTGCATCAATTGTTCTGTTTGATCCGAGTGTTATATCTCTAACACGAATGTTGTCTATATAGAATCTTACTCTTTTTGCTGAAGCACCGTAAGTAAGAATCTTTTCAAGTCTTGTATTTGCAATATCCATTGCAACTAAGACTTTTGAAAAAACAGCTTGATACGCATTATCAAACTGCTCTTTGTAGTTTGCTAAAGCCATATGTTTTGAAATTAAAATTTAATTAAAATTACATATTTCTAGCAAACGATATTTGAAGTTTTATTTTTTGCGAGATGTAATACCAGTCATTCTGCTAATTAAATCATCAGCGTATAATTGATATTTTTCGCCACCAGCCTCTCTGTCTTTTGCCAATTCAACGTGATCTTCATCAGATAAATTGGAGTAATCCATTTCTTTTGAGTAGTTTTTTGCTCCGGCACTATAATTATTGAATCCTGATCCAGGCTTTACGAATTTGCCATAGATTTCATATAAAATGTCATCCATTGGTCTTACTGCCTGAACTTTTGGATTTGCCATTATAAATGCTTTTACAACTTTTATATCAGCTACCTTTTTGAACTCTGGAATACTTGTTATTGCTTTATTAAACTCTGTATCAATTGCAGAGTCAATTTTTTGCAATACCTCTTCACGACTTAGTTGGGGCTTTTTTTCTTCATCATCATCTGCCTTTATATGCTTTGCAGAGATTTCATCCTCTGCTTGTTTTTTGGCGACTTTGATAACATCTGTCAAGAAGTCCTTGTCAACATTATATTTCTCAGATATCTCGTCAATTTCACTTTTGGTAGGCATTACTCCACCATTTTCTTTGACTGATTTGATGAAAGGTATAATCTCGTCTTTAATAAGGGCTTTTAATTCCTTATTTTCTTTTTTATATTCTTTCATTACCTGAAATAATGTTTTTTTGTCAGGTTCTTCCTGCTTTTTGTCATTTTCGCCATCGTCAAGTTTTTGATTTTCATCTAAACCTGCCGATTTTAGAATTGTCGAAGAACTTTCTTTTTTACCTTGATCGCCTTTGTCGGTTTCGGACTGGCCATCAGGTTTTTTCTCATCCTTTTCACCATCTGAATCATCCTCATTAAAGATCTCGTCGACCTTTTTATTGATTTCTTCTTCAGTTGGTTTTTCTTTTTCTTCTGCAGGTTTATTGTTATTGACAATATCTGCAGTTTGTTTGTCTACATTCATATGCTTTTTGTTAAACTTGGTATATGGTTGAGCCCCAAGTGGTCGTATTTATGCACCGTCCGACCTGACGGGCTTGTTATATTTATATTATATCAATAAAATAAAAGTTTGACAATTATTTAATCACTATTTATTTTTTTCTTTTAACTTATCTGTAAAAATTGACAACATTGCATCTGCATTTTCTTTTGCACCTAACAATTCATGCAACAATTTCATGTCTGTTTCAATACCTGCAATACATGATAAAAGATTTTCAAGCTTTGGTTCTTTTGAAATATCAAATAAAAGATTTAGTCGCATGACTATTCTTTGCTTTAACTTTTCAACCATGCTCTTACCACCCTCTGAGTTTCTGAACATAGCAAAGTCCTCTGCTATGTCCAGTTCTCTCGATATAGAAATGAGCTCCTCGTCCTCTGCGAGTTCTTTATTGATTTTTTTTACTTCATCAATTGCTCCCATAAAATTACTTTATGTTTTTTAATAAACTATACTCGTTCTTTAATTGTTTCAATATTTTTTCTGTTTGTTTTAACAATAAAGAATCTGCTTCGTATTTTTCTTTTTCTCTAAAATACATACTAAATGCAAAGAAATCTTTTTTTGATAACTTATCCATTATCTTTCCGACAATAGGATAATTTCTCAATACATTATTCATTGTAGCCTCTTGAATTCCTGTTTTTGATTTTAATTCTTTCAACTGCTTTTCACCATCAAGAATTTCTTTGAAAAGTAATCTAAGATTAAACTTTGCACATAAACCAAACTTCTCAATGTCCCAGTTTTCTTTTGGCTCTTTTGTTCGTTTGAATTTGTATTCGTATCCTTTTAATTTTAATTGCATAAAGTTTTATTTTTTAATTATTCTTGATCAATGTCCTCAACCTTTTCTTCAGCTGGAACTGGATCTGCTAATGGCTCTGTTGAAACTTCACTACCAGGTTCAACTGGCTCTGTTGAATTTGCATCACCAGGAACTTCAGGCTCTGTTACTGGAGCTTCTTCTCCAGTATCAACTGGTGTTCTTCCTGCAATTACTCTGTCGATATCAGCCTGAACTTCTTCAGGTGTATCAAACAATTCACTACCTGCAACAGCTACTCCATTGCCATCTAATTCTTCCCAAACAAACTTGTCGTTTTTTGCAATTACTTTAAACATATTTTTATACCTTTCACGCTTTTCTTTTTAATTATTTATAAATTTATTAAATTTGCTCTTGACCAGGAACTTGCTCATTTATTGCTGGTTCAGGTGGTAATTCACTCATTTGACCACCTGGGAGAGCATTTTCTTGCCCTAATCCTGCCTCAGGTGAGCCGTTTGCACCATTAGTCGACTCTTTACTCAAGAAACCATCTAACTCGCCCATTTTCGCAACATCCTCTGTTAATTTGCGAGTTGTATTCTGCAATACAACATCTTTTATACTTTCAAGATATGCAAACACTCTGTCATGCTGTTCGTCTGTTAACTCATGATCATACTTAGCTGACAAGTCAACCACCCTCTGCATGTATGCTGTGTTTATGAATTTATAATCAGGAACTGGTTTGCCTTTTAATAATAACTGAAATGCATTATCAGCCTCAGCAATAACTTTTATTGTTCCATAATCTGATGTGTCTAATAATGCTGTGATCTCATCATCAGTTAATCCAGCAATCTGTGCTTGTGTTTCAAATAAAACTTTTTGATTTATATTTGTATCACCTTTATAACTTCCTAAAAATGCTATCTTATTTTTTGATTGCTGATTATTCAAATCTGCCTCAGCTGTTGATGACTCAACTAAAATATCAAAGTCACCTTTTGTAGGTTTGATGTCTCTCTTTGTGATCCATTCAATCTCAAGCCCTGCATCACCAATCATTTCAACTGCAACTTTTTTATTTAAATGTTCCTCAACTCCCTCTTTGTAAAGAATACCGAAATTGTAATAACCATTTTGATATGATTTTGATAATAATGAAAATCTGTCTGAAACCTGTGAAACATTACCCTCATAGATTCCAACTTTTTCATCCTCGGCCATTCCTTTGACTGCTGGTGTTATTCCTGACTCTAAACCAACAATTCCTTCAAGCGCATTATAAACATCCAATGGAACACTGATCGGTGCAGTTTGTAAAACCTGAACTGCTTTGTTTACATCTGTTGCACCTGCAATCTCAATGATTCCATCTTTTTTGTATTTAACTTTTGATAGATTTGTAATCAAATCGACATTGACTGCTTTCTGTGGTCTGTTAATCTTTTCTGAATTATCCAATAATTGATTTATTGAAACATCCTGTGCCATGAATATATCAATTGCATAATCAAATGGTGATGGACTCCAAAATTCAAATTCATCAGGATATGTTGCCCAAGTCCAAATAGGATATTTACCTGACTTTTTAACATCTGTATATTTTTGACATCTGATGACCTCTCCATGTGGAGTTAAAATCATGTAATATCTTTGACCATCTTCCCAAGTAGTAATCCAAGTATAGAATTTCCATAAATCTGTTCTTTTCAATGATCTTGAGTTTGGCATTAAATATTTCAAAAATCTATTTCCTTTGTCTATCTCTTCCTCTGTGACCTCTGTGTTATTTCCACCACCTGCCAATAAACTATCAATTGCTGAATTTATATAATCGCCTGACTTCTTTGCATTTAATAAATCAACCTTAGTCATCTTTGTATTCCACCAACCAAGATACATTGCTTTCTCAACATCACATCCACCTGCCTCAGGGTCAATACCGAAATCTTTGACATCAATTTGAAATAAATTGCTGTGATAATTATTGTCAATGTGATCAGCAAAATAATAATTTACAACACGGCCATACTTACAACCATTTATTTTACCAAGTAAATCTTTGAAAACCCACTGACCAATTTTCTCGTCTTTTTCTTTCAATGAGTTAATCATTACTGCTTTTTTTCTGTCAGCTGGTTCGCCTTTTCTGTATTTGAATGATAATGGCGCATCCACTTTTGAAACCCAGGTCTGTAAAAATCCATTAGCTTTGGATTTTAGAATGTTTAAATTAGAACCACCTGTATCTGATGACAATACTTTGCCTTTCAATGCATCCTCAACCAAATTCCAGTCGGCCATTCTCTGTTTTTTGTAATCATAAGCAAACTTGATCTCTGCTAAAGCCTGTGTCTTTAACTTCTCAACCAAGTCCATTTTTATTTTTGCCATATTTTTGAAGTTATATCTTATGATTAAATTATATCACTTTTATAAAAATGTGTCTAACATTTATTATTTTATATTCCAATTCTTTGAAATCTTGAATCAGGTGTATCATTTTCATCATCATCTTCTTCATAAGCACTGCGAATTTTAATATTTTCAACAACTTTTGCTCTCTCATCCTTTGAAAATGGTCTCGCAATGTCACTTTGATAAGCTGATGCGTCACTGCAGTCATCATTTTGTGAATTTGGAAACCTCAATAACTCATTTTCTAAGTCCAAACACTCATTTTCTACGTGAAAAATGCTTCGAGTCTCATATCTGTGAAGTAAACCTGACCTGATTCTATCTTTTTTTGCTCTGCCTTGTGTCTTTAACCAAATAAGAGTAGGCAAGAAAACATTCCTCTCTCTCTGTAAAGTCCTCAATGCTATCTCCAAACCCCTTGTATATGCTGTGTCCTCCCAACCGAACTTAGATGCAGGTGTTCCAACTGAAATAAGCCATAAATGAATTGACAACATTTTCTCAATAATCTGTGTAGGTCCCAACTTTTCTCTCCAGGCCTTAAAATGCCATTTATTCTCTTTATTAACCCAATTGATACATATGCCACAAAAATCAGCTTTGTCCATCTTTGAATTTTCTCTTTGACTGGGAGTGTCAATCGTGACATAAACACTCGTCTGTTGCTCCAATATCCTGTCAAACTTTATCTGTTGAAAATATTCCCTCTTAAACTCAGATAATCGGTCGTCAATAGGACTGCATAACATTTCTGCCTGAAATGTAGTGTCACCCTCCTCAGGAGTCCACATCGAGCGCCTCTTGGCCTCAATACTCACTAAACCTGAAACCTTAGCTTCTTCATCTGTCATGCAATACTTCTGTGGCCAGGTAGGAACTCCATCTTTTATGATCGGCACAATTCTAACCCTTAACTCAGGATCATGATCCTGACGATCAATAATACTCTGAACATTTGCAAACTCACTGATGTAATTACCCAAATATAAAACCTTGCGATTTTGTGCGTCCAGGCCACCTTTCATTTCTGCAATGTGATCTGCAATGTTTTTTGTGTAAACCTTACTCTTAATCGTTTTTATAGTTTCAAAATCATCTAATAAAACAAAATCAGGACGTTTCGCATTATGTAAACGACCTCTGATAGGTTCTTGAGTGGAATGAGCCTCACATCTTACTCCAATATGCAATATGTTGCCATCTTTATCCTTGACTGGATTTGTAGTGAAATCTGATATTCTTTTTTGCTCTGCCAATTTAGCAGTTCTGTCTGTGTTATATAACTGGCCGAAATCATCAATGAGTCTTTTATTTGTCTGCAACTCCCAAACAACATCATACAATATCCTCTCTGCGTTATCTTTATCAAAGCAGTCAACGTTTATATATTCTGCCCTGCGATTACAGATTAGATAACAAATAAACATCTTTGAAAAAGATGTCTTTGCTGACTCACGAAATTGAAACCAAGCCAACTCCCTGATGTCTAAATTAACAAGATCATGCAAATCCATCATCATATCATAATGAAATGGTGCAAACTCGTTCTTTATGTAATGTGGGAAATAATAAACAACAAAATAACCAAAGTGCTCATTCGTTGCCCTCATACGCACTGCTGGATTCTCCTGTCTCAATGCTCTTATTTTCTCCCTGCTTATCTCCATTATTTGTGACTCCATCGTCTTTTTGTTTTATTTGATTTTTAATAGCGAATAATTTATCAACTCTCTCCTCGTCCTCTTTTGATAAAACATAAACATTGCTATCCTCTAACTCAATTGTTGATTTCGGTTTGCCATCAACCCTGTCCATTATTAACTCCATGCATTTTACATTACCCTCGAGCGCCATTTTAATCATTTTATTGACCATTGCAACATCATAAGGAATCTCTTTGCCTTGCTGTGTCTTTGCATACTCTTTCAATGCGTTTTTGAATAATGTAGAAAAATGCTGTGTGCCTTTTGGCTTTCCATTACCAGGTAAAGTATGGCCAGGTAATATTCTTCCCTTTTCGTCTCTTATCTCTTCATCCTTTATTTCACCTTTATTTATAGGATTATCACTTGACACCTCTTTATTTTCTGTGTTCTTTATACTTTCAACAACTTTGTCTACTCCGACAACTTTTGATTCACTAAAAAAATCCTTTGGAGCTTCTTCTAATTTTTTTTGTATTACTTCTTCCATATGTTTATTTTAGAACGGAATATCCTCAATGTTAATACCCTCTTCTTCCTCAACCTGATTCCTTGCATCAACATCATTTTGTGGTGCTGTTGCTGTGTCGCTTGGTTTAGTGCCTAAGAAAACAACCTCTCGAGCAATGATCTCAGTCCTGTAATGTTTTACTCCATTTTTATCATCATAAGTTCTTGTTTGAAGTTCTCCTGCGATAAATACTTTACTGCCTTTGTGCATATACTGAACGAAGTTCTCTGCCATCTTTCCCCACACGACAATGTTGTGAAACTCTACTCTTTCCTTTTTTTGACCATTTGAATCTGTCCACTTTTTATTTGTGGCCACTGATACATTTACAACAGTTTGACCTGTCGGTGTTGTTCTTGATTCCGGGTCTTTTGTTAAATTACCAATGATTTCTGCTCTATTCATTTTGTTTGTCGAGATCAGGCTTCTGTTCCTCCCACCTGACCTTTTTATTATTTAATAAAATATCATAATTATCTACGAAACTGCAATATCTTTTGACAATGACATCGCAATACTTAGGGTCCAACTCCATGACTCTTGCCTTTCTTTTCATCTGCTCACATGCAATAAGTGTTGATCCTGATCCACCGAATACATCAGCTACAATGTCACCAATCTGACTATTCTTTTTTAATCCTCTCTCTGCTAATCTAACTGGTTTTTGTGTTGGATGAACGTATTTGCTTGTGACGTCTCTGTTTTCAAACCAAGTGTCTAACATTTCCTGATAATCTGTGAAATCTAAATTAAATACATCTTTGAAATCTCTAATCTTTTTATTTGTATAATGTGTTTTCTTTTGTTTCCAACCGAACATGCAAGGCTCATATTGTCTGTGATAGTCCTGACCACGAGAAAATACCATCGAATTTTTAATCCAAACAATAATCTGACTCATGTGCCATCCAGCCAATTCAAATGCATGTCTGTTGATATGATTGTTCTTATTTGCAAACCACCAGTAAATCGATGCACTATCAACTGAAAACTCTGATAATCTTTTCAATACATCTACATAAAACTGCAAACAGTCCTCATCTGATTTGTTATCATTGAAAATCTTTCCACCTGTGCCTCCGAATTTAGTGGATGCGTAATCAAGTCCACCAGGACTCTTATAATCAACATTATATGGCGGATCTGTAAAAATCATGTTAATTTTCTCGTCTCCTAACAACTTTTGATATGACTCAGGAAGTGTGGAATCGGCGCAAATCAACTTATGATCACCTAAAACATAGACATCCCCAGGCTTTGTTTTTGGAACTGATATCTTGTCATATTCCTCTTGAGCATTGAAATCATCCTCTTTTACATCCTGAATAATTGCTACATCGAAACCTGTGAGATTTACTAAGTCCAAATTTAACTCTTTCAACTCATCTGATACCAATCCCATATCCCAAAAACTCTCATTCAACTTATTGTCTGCTAACCTCAATGCTTTTATTTCTGATGGCTTTAAATCCTCAACGAGTACTGCAGGAATAAAGTTCTCGCCTTTTTTAGCACTTGCGACTCCCAATTTAACAGTCTCAATACCAAGTAATTTACTTGCCTCATATCTACAATGTCCGACAATAATAACGTAATTTTTATCTAATACTATCGGCTGAATGAATCCGAAATTCCTGATACTCTCTGCAACCTGCTTGATCTGTTTATCATTGTGCAGTTTTGCATTTTTCTCGTATGGTTTCAATTGTGAAATGTTTATATCCATAATGTTTTATTTATCCCAATCAAACCCATTTCCGAATGCACCCCATTCTGCTGTTTTCTCAAAAATAGGTCTTTTTAATTGTAAATCCTCTATAATATTTTTTGGCTTTATATGTTCTGCACCATCCTGATCAAATGAAATTTCCATTATTTCTCCACCATCTTTCTGAACAGTGGCCATAACTGGCTCAGGTCTGCCAATTGCATATGCTAATTTTACGATGACTTCATTGCATTTCTCATCTGATTTTAATATATCAACTGCCATTTTTCTTGCTACATAAGCACCTGACCTGTCTACTTTACTTGCATCCTTACCTGAAAATGCACCACCACCAATAGGTATCTGAGGTCCATAATTATCAACTATAAGTTTTCTACCTGTTAAACCTGTGTCTGCATCAAATCCACCTTGTGTCCAGTCACCTGCAGGATTTATGAATACTTGAATATCCTCTGATGTTTCAAATGTTGATCCCAATAACCAGTCATCAACCATCAACTGCAAATCCTCATGCGAAACATTACAAAAACTTGCTACGACTTTTGATATTTTATCATCCTCTAATGTGATCTGAGTTTTACCATCCTCTTGCCTTATGCCATAAATATATTTGCACAATTGTCTTGCTAAAAATAGTTCGTTTGGAATCATTTCTGCATTATCACGACAAGCATAACCAACCATGATGCCTTGATCACCTGCACCACCTACATCAACACCACGTGCAATGTCAGGGCTTTGTTTTACGATGTTGGTCTGGACTCCATACTTATCACCGACTATTCCTTTAACAATCTCAGGAATATCAACGAATGCATTTGTAGTCATTTCACCAGTAACAGTGATGATATTGTGACCTCCCATTGTTTCAATGGCACAACGGCTGTCAGGGTCTTGTTTTAAACATGCATCCAATATTGCATCAGATATTCTGTCGCAAATTTTATCAGGATGCATTGGCGATACTGATTCTGCTGTTTTTAACATAGTTTTTTATTTTTAATTTATGATATAACCTGCGTCTTTTAATATTTTGTCTGCTTGTTTTTCAAGTCGATTCTGTTCCTGAACTTTTATCTGCTGAATAAAATGACATCTCGGATACTGATCACAAGCATAGAATGTGCCAAATTTACCAATTCTTATAACAATTTTGCCAGTTTCACAGTGTGGCAAGGACTATTCCGTCTGATCTTGTATTTCACTCTCGTCATTTTCTGATTCCTCCTCTTCTAAAAGCCAATATAATCCAATAAAAGCTGTTGGTTTTAGATTTTTTGCTGATAATAATTCATCTAGCTTTATTTTTCTAAAGTTTCTTATTTCACATGTATCGTCTAATAATTCATTTAAAAACTCATCATATTTCTTTTTATTCTCTTCCTTTACGTAAAAATTACCACCACCTCTGTCTTCCCCAAGCTCAATAACTTTCTCATTGTTTATCTTTTGTAATTGTTCCATGAACTTATTTGCCTGATCAACTACTTTGCCAATCCAGTAATTAGTTTTTTGTGATAGTCCATCTGCTCTTGATAATTCCAATAAAGCATTGTGACAATTTTTTAATTCTCTGTTTGTTAGTTTAATATCCATTTTTTTATTTTAATTTATTAAATCTTATATGAACACGGCTTGGAACACTGAAAGGTTTAAAAACAGTGTATGGCTAAGCCAATGATATCCAGTAGCCGTGTTGAGTTTATATTTTTTCTAGCCAGGACTCAATAGATGATTTTTTAACACCATGAATCATACCTGACGAATCCATCAATTGATATTGTATTACTTTATCCTCTTTTTTCATTCCAACTACTATTCTTGTGTCTTTTCTCTTGTTTACTAAAACCTGACCAAGTGCATAATCCAATTTGCAACCCAACTCCTCTGACATTTTTTGATTAAAAGCAATAAAAAACTTAGCCTCTATGAGATCAAGCTCTTTTAATACTTTCTGACTAGAAATATCTCTTGCAAATCTAAAAAATAATTCTATCATTTGTGGTTTAGCTTTCAAAAACTCTTGTGTTCTTAAAAGAATCTGTTCCTTGTCTATTTTTTTATTTTCAAGCATCTTTTTTTATTTATTCTAATTAGTCTATTATCAAAGTTTATGAAATAATAAAATTTTGTCTCTTTTATTACTTCAAACTCGTTATTTTTAATATCTACATTTTTTATTTTTATGAACATATAATTATATAAAATTATGGTTTAATTCTTGCATCGATATCAAATCCATAATGTTTACACATTTCATCCTCTGCCTGAGTCATGTAAAAAATTGAAATTGATTCTGACATTTCTTTAAATCTTTCGCACTGATTTATTTCTGTTTTGCTTACTGCTTTGTTGAAAACAACAAATAGTAACAAAAAAGCGACCACGAAAAATATGACGCTTATAATTCTACTTAGTGTTTTTGTTTTGTTTTTCATAACCTTTTTTTATTTTATTAGCTTATTTATATTATACACCATTTTATAATTTTATACAACAACTAATCTGTGGATAACCTGTTATTGTATTTGCTGATAGTTTTAATGAACTTTCTATACTTCGCTGGTTTTTTTATTTTTCTAACATAATACATGACGGTAGATATAGGATATCCCATCCTGATTATATCCATAGATTTTGTACCTTTTTCAATAAGCTTTACAATCTCTTGGCTTTTTTTACTGATTTTCTTGCCTCTTAATCCCATAAAATTATTATTTTAACACGTTATTAAATGCCACCTGATATAACAAGTATATCAGTGGAATATTGATTATTAAATTCAAAATCCAATTCCTAAATGAATATGGGTCTCTCTCCTTTCCGAATAAACTAGGTTGAACTAAGAATACGAATACATAAGTTATAAAGAATACTAATGCGATTATTTTCATAAAATTATTATATTATTGTTGATAATAAAAATCCTAACATTGTAAGAACTATCCCTACAACAATGCCAATACGATAACCAATTTTATAACCAAACACTAACGCATAATGATCCATCCATTCTAACTCTGTGCATTGCTGTGGATTATATAACTGAGCCTGTGGCCTTGGTGGAACTGGTGATATTAACTTTTTGACCACCTGCTGAAATCTTTTTGATCCGTCCATTTTTTTATTTTTAATTATCTTATCATTGCTCACCAATTAAATGAGCAATGTAAAACAACTAAATTATTATATCTTAGCTTTAGATTTCCAACGATATAAATCTAAACAATTTATAAACCCTGAAAAATCTTGCTCTAATAAATTCTCATCTTCATCCAACATAACTGCCTCAAAGATTTTGTACTCAGGATAATCTGTCTTGCCTTTTTTCTCCATTCTTGCTTTATACTCTTCTTCTGTTTCTTTTGAAATTCTGATAGCAATACGGCCATCCAATTTTTCTCCTGACTCTTCTTCATAAGCTTTCAAATATGCTGATGTTTGTAATCTAACCTCAGGATATAAAGCATTCCCTGTTTTGATATCTGCTAAATACTTTTTGCCATCGATTTTTACAATCAAATCAAGTGTACCAACATAATCAAAGAATTTTGAATATACAACCTTTTCTGAATCCAAGAACTCAACCTTGTGATCATGTGTCCAATCGAGAAAGCTGACAACACCCTGTAATACTTTTGCATCATCAGGCATCTCAGGTTCGTCACCTTTGATGTGTGCCTCAACCCATGCATGTATAGCCTTTCCGATTTCACCTGCTATATCCCTTTGATTATTAGCTTCTTCCTTTGCACGATTTAGCAATTCGTTTGCATCCATTGACTGCAAATCTGCGATGTGATCTCTGATGTATTCAACAGTTAGTCCCACAGCCCATGGTACAATCGCAGGTTTATCAAGAATCCCAATGAAAGTCGTAACACCTGCTAAACGTCTTTTTTTGCCATTATCCTTGATCCAGTAACTATGATTTGACTCTGTGAATGAAATCTCTACTGATCCATTATAAAGTTTGAAATCCATATAATTATTCTCCTTTCTTGTTACTGATTATATCTAAATCGATCAATGTCTCTTTTATTGTATCCAATAAAGCTAAATCATCATCTTCGTCATATTTATTACATGCCTCGATAAGTTTTTTTTGATTATCTATGATTTTATCTAAGTCATATTTTGCACACATATAACCAAGTGCAAATATATCCTTTGATGTCATAAAATACTTTTTTTCTATTGCCATTGTGCATATAGTATATACATCTCTTAGTAATTGTTCTTTTGATAATCTCATAAAATTAAACCTTTCTTTTTTTAATTATAAATGTGATAAATTTTCTCTGCACTTTTTCTTGATATTAGAGCATCTTTTTTAGAATCAAATGTTCCTAAATGAATTGTTTTATTATTTATTCTTATTTGTGCAATCCATTTTTTTGTATAAGTTTGTTTATGGACTCCTAAACACTTTTTATTCCAACTATTTTGTGCTCTATTTACCCATCTTAAATTTATATCTCTATTATCAAGTTTATTTCTGTTAATATGATCAACTTCAAATCCACTTTTTATGCCCATAATTAAATTGTGTAATCTCATATTTGCCATACCAACATAACCACTTGAATCTAATCTCCATCTATAATTTTTAATATTATTTAGATGTTTCTTATCAAATATAGTATAACCAATTATCTTTTTATTTTTATAAAGATACATTCTGCAATATTTTCTACATACTTTTATTTGATTTTTCTCTTTCATAATTATTTTTTATAACTTTTTTGGTCTTCACGGCATAAAATTTTACCATACATTTTAGTAGAATATTGAGCTTCTGCCTTTGATACTTCTACGTCACACATCTCACAAATGAACTTCTCTACAATTGGTTCATCCTTTGGCTTATCAATCACCGGAGCATTTACAACCTCAACTTCGACTGCACCTGCCTGATCCATTTCTGCATCTACGAATAAACCACTTAAATCCTGTGGAAATGCTTTTCTAAGTGCCAATGCTTCGGCGCATTTTGCTAACTGATTATATGGCATTTTATTCCACATAAATCCTTGTTTTTCACCAGGGAAGTATTCCTTCCACCTTGCTGATGCAGTGAATCCAACTCTCTGTCCTTTTACCATCCTATAAATAGTGATTGTTGCTTTGCTTGGATTTTTTGGCTCTTTACCAGGCTCGTATTTATAACCATCATCAAAAATGGCATCGTCTACTCCTGCTAATTGCTTTGTCCTTTCTGCAATCGCCCTATAACCATCAATTGATATCAATGGTCTACTTTCATTTTTGTATGATCCATCTGCTTGTTTTACTTTTCTTGTTACCAAGTAAACTTGATTTGCGAATGGGTCAAGTTTCAACCTTTTGATAATGTTGAAATACATTGCAATAGAATCCATGTCTGCTCCTTTGCAATATATTCTCACTATCAATTCGAACATCTCCTTTGAATATCCGAATTTTAGAATGCCTCCCTCCTTTTTTACAGCCACATTTTTAGATGTGACGTTTTTTTGCATAACCTTTTTTTTGTCCATACCTTTTTTATGTTATTTGATTAGATTTTTATTTTCGTAAATATTACCTAAAATTTCAAATTCTACATAAACATTTACTACTCTAAATTGTGTTGCCTTTTGACTTGTGAATGGAAAAAATCCACCATTTCTATACTCCACTATAACTTCATCATAACCAAAACTATCATAACCATTCATATATTTACATTTCAAAATGTCACCCTCATAAATCTCTTTGCCATTTTTATCAAGGAGTCCTGTGAATTGCATAACATCTACTTCGTAATCATTATTATCATCTCCATTTTCATCTACAAATGGCCCTGGAAATCCTTCATAGGCTAAATCATATATATTGTAATTAGATGACATTGACTTATTCTTTTTATCCCAAAACCTAAATTTAATTTGTCTCTCCATAACCTTTTTTGTTAATTATAGGTTATCCACACCCTCCATATCTCTAACTTAATTATAAACCATTTTATAATAAAATACAAGAGCATTACTTCTGCAATGTTAATCTACGATTTTTATACTTATCAAAAATCATTTCTGTTAAATCCCACTTCATCTTCCAATCAGGTAATTCCATACCTTTTACTTCTACATATTCCAATGATCCATCTAAATGTTTAACAACAAAATCAATCCTGTAATTTCTAAAATGGTAACATTCAATATTTTTGTCTTTTAATTCATTTGTAGTTTCATCTGTTAAAATCCATTCACCTTTTATTTTCTTAAAATTGATTTGAATCGTAACCTGACGATCCCAGTCCTTTATTTGTTTTGCTTTTTTTAGCATGTCTAATTGATAAGCATAATTTGCTTCTAACTTTGAATCATATCTCTGACCATTATACTCTGTCGAACAATTTCTAAATTTGTTTTTGAAATTATATTTTTTTATATACATTTTTGTGACGTTAATTTTTTTATAATTGTAACATTTAACTTGACAAATCGTCTTACTTATTAGATAGTGCTATTGATTAAACAAATATTTTGTGCCGTAGTATATACCATTTTCGGAGCTACGGCTTTTTGTTATCCTGTGATCACTGACAAACCACCCCAGGACAACACTTTTTGCCACCAAACTTGCCCTGTGTGACGTTTTTACACAAAAAACGACTCATACACCATCTGACTCGTATAAATCCTCAGGATGAGGCAATTTGAAGTCGGCGCCAAAGAAATTTAGACACCAATTCTCAATTTTTGTCATGTAGTCACAAAATTCGCCTACATCCAAATCCGAAGTACTTCTGATCACTGAAATGTTCTTGCCTTTAGACAATAGAAACTGACTTGCGAAAAACCTGTGCCAATCCTCTGCCAAATCTCCCTGATCCTGCTCCAATGTTGTCATCCATAACCAATACAAATTGTTTTGATTTACTGACCTCTGTGTTTTGCGAGTCGACAATGTAATTTTGATACTTTTTTCATTGTGAGTTCTAAAATAATTTAGAATCGTCTCAACAATGCCTTTTGAAACTTTACCATCATGTGGTGTTGTAAATAATTCAATCATATATTTATAACTTTTTAATCTTTTTTACTAAGTTTTTTCCACTCTCAGGTGTGATCGCAAAAGTGTTCTTATTAAAAAAGTCCTTTATTAAAATGATTACTTTTTGTCTTAAATCGTTTCTTCCTACATCATGCTCTTTTTCTAATTCAAAATGTTTCATTATGCAATCTTTATGAAACCAACCACCACATCCAGCGCAACGATATGCATCTTTTAATTCTAGGTTTTTATAACATCCACCCTTATATACAAGTTTTATATTTCCACCTATGTTTGCATCTCCACATTTCATATTAGTATTGGTTAAGTTTATCAAATAATGTTTGACGTTTTTCGTCCTGATATTCCTCTTTTTGTTTCCAGGAATAATCATCAATACTTTTTACAAAAATAAGCCTTGCCTGTTTTTTATACTTCCATGCAACGTGATCCTGATCAAGAACTCTTTTGCCAAGAGTAATTGCACGATCCCAACATGGAACTTCACCATAAATGAATCTGACACCTAACTCTGTCGGATACCAACCTGCAGACGTTCTCTGCACAAGTTTGAAGTACTGCAATTTCTGAAAATTATTATATTGATTTTTTGTTAGATCTAAATTCTTTTGCAAATTGCATGACTTTTTTTCTTTCTCGTAATAGTCAACAATTTGTCTAAGAGCCTGAACTAACTGCTTGTTGATTTTATGCTGATATGCTGAAGTAATTCCTCCACAGCACTCGCATTGTTCTTGATAATTCATAACCTTTTTTATTATTTTGTTAAATGATATATTTTTGATAACTCGTTTTTTTGCTTATACAAATCGTCTAAATGTTTACTCTCTGCAATTGATTTGCAACCATTTTCTTTGTAAAAATCAATTGCACATTCAATCTCTCTGTAATTTATCTCCCAATCAATTCTTTTCATAACCTTTTTTTATTTAATTATTAAGATAAATATTTTATATCTTTTTTTGGCTCAGGAGTGTAGTCCTTTGCAATCTCAGGATAATAAGTTGGGTCCAGTCTTGCACTTGAATCTCTATCAATCCATGATCCGAACTTTCTAACTGCAATAGTTCCATCATGCAATCTCATTTCATCAGGATTGAGTGGTTTTTCACCTGCCCAAATAAACATGTCTGATAAATATGCATCAAGTCTTGGAATATAAATTTTTTTACCAGGCTCTTCGTTTACCTTTGTCATGAATGCTACGAACTCCTCATCTGTTAATTGGAATTGTGCATCTTTTGAAAAAAATACAATTTTCATATGCTTGTTATTTTAGATTTATTAGCTTTATTTTTTAATCTATTGAAATATACTTTTATATCTCCAATTTTTTCTTTAAATTGCCATGGTGTTGTAATTGTTGGCATGTATGGTTTGCCTTGATGTTTTATAGTTATTTTTACCATGGCTTTTAATTCTTCATAACTAAATTCTTTTAATAAAATATCAACTGATTTTCTTTGTGTTATATTTCCGAAGTTTATGACTGGATTTATTGGCTTAAACTCATTTATAATATCAGATACTTTTTGCTCATATGTCATCTCTTTTACAATGCAATCGCCAGATTGCGTAGATGTATTACTATCTAATTCAGTATTATTATATAATTCAGTATTACTTATGTCTGGGATTTTCCCAGTTTGGCTTTTTCCCAGTTTGGGATTTTCCCGAATTGGCTTTATAAGCAAATCATATACAACTCTGCCATTAGATAGCTTTTTTCTTTTTAACAAACCGAATTCCTCTAATTCTTTGATACCACTATAAATAGCGTCATCATTGTCCTTATGATCTAACTTTATTCTGCCAACAGCGAAGTCCCAGTTGTTTGGTTTTGAATAAAGATATGAATACAAACCTTTTGACTTTAATGAAATGTTTGGATCATTAAGAACTTTATTTGCTACCTGTGTAAAACCAGTGTCCTGCTTCCTTAACTTTTCCATAAATTTTTATTTTTAGTTAATAAAAAACCTACTATACTCTGACGGCTAGCGACAACTCATCCATAAGTTGATGCTTCGGCGATGTGCCTTCAGCAGACCGCCAGAGTACAATAGGTTTAGTTGGATGATTTTCGCTAATTAAACTATAACATAATTTTCAAGTCGGAGCAATAACTTATTAGATAGTCCTCAGAAAACACTTGTAAGTAAACAGAGTTTTTATCAATAAGTTATCCACTCCTACATTTATTATAAATCATTTTATAATTAAAATCAAGAACCAGTGTCGGTAAACACTGATTCCATCAAGTAAATTGCACCTTTTGTTTTTGTTTTTATTTTACTTGCATCCACCTTTTCTTTTCATAAATTTATTTTAATATTTTATAAGATTTCTTTCTCGTGCTTCTTTCTTTGTAAAATATAACCATGTTTCACCACAACGTCCTAAATAAACTGACTCATAATCCCAAGCTCCATAAACAATTGCTGAAATTTCTCTGTTGCTTGGTGCTCTTCCGATTTTACCTCTAAGCCATTTATTATCAAAAGCTGTAAATTTTTCTTTTAGATATGAGTTCCATGTTCTTGGTAATCCATACCTTGAATCAACTGGCAATGCTTTTGGAATATCGAGTGAAGTATAACCACCAAATACAACTCTATCTGTTATTGAATATGGTAACCAAAAATAACCATCTGCACCCCAACCTGCACCCCAAGAGTTTTTAATTTTGTGAGCACCAATAGTTCCATCATCACATAATAAACTATTATTATATCCAATTTTGTCTACTGCATGATAACCTACAAGATCTGAATAATTTGCTGTGACTATTCCATTTGCAGGACGATTCCAATTTCTATACCAGGCCATCGTCAATACGATTGATGTTTTCTTTTCTGTCTGATTATATTTCACCATTGTGCTATTTAGAATTGAATTGTCTACGTGCCAATAACTTTGACTTTTATGATCCAAAGCATTGTCTAACATTTGCTTTGTGATTTTTTGCAAATCTAATAGATCATTCCAAGAAACCTCAGGTCTTGGCTCAGGATATAAATCCTCCATGCAAGTTCCTGTTTTTCTACCAACATAAAACTGGTTTGCTGTATAAGCTCCATAATCTTTATTACCCTCGTATTCTTTTGTTTTTGCCATAGCAAATGGAGCTGATAATCTTTCTCCCTCAATTCTTTCTTTGTGATGAGTATAAGCCTGTGATGTGCATGATCCACGAGAAAACTGATTTTTGACTGGAAATGGGTCCTCGATATAAAACTCATTTGGAATCTGAACGTCTCCAACAATACCCATAGCCCTGAAATCTCTGCTATCATAAATTGGCTTTTTTGCACCTAAAGAATCTATGATTTTTTGATCATCTATAAATTCTTTTAGATCTTGTATATTTGTCATAATAGTGTATTTTAATTATTTAATATTCGGCAGATTGCAGGAATTGAACCTGCATTTCCAACTATCTGTTGGCGTTCTACCAAATTAAACTATTTCTGCATTAAAGTGGGGGTGTTTTTTCAAGACAGTCCCCCATCTGCTTTTAGTTTTCGTCTTTCTTGAGATCCGTGACCTCATTGCAAACAATACATTGCTTGACTGGAACTGGGTTTACATATTTCTCAATTCCATCAAACCTATTTCCATATTCATGCATTGTAGTTTTACCACACTTTTTGCAATAAGATGTCTTAAGTGATACAAACTTGAGATTCATGATTCCTCCTATTTTTTTGCAGGTATTCTTTCATTTATAATAGCTGTTAATGTTTTTAATTCTCCCTTTAAATCTTCTACCTTTTCTTTCATTTCTTTCAATTCTGCCTTTACCTCTTGCGTATCATTTTGTTGCGTCTTTGTTATATCTGCTATTGTTTTCTCTTGGCTTATTATTCTTTGTTCTTGCAATTGTAGAGCAGTTTTGTTAGTCATTGACGGTGTCATAAAAAACATAATAACACCAACTGCTGTTGATATTATAAATACTACTGAAACAACCTCACTTTTTAAAAATGTTCTAATTGAACTTTCCTTTATTTCGACTGGTCTGCAATTTTTTTTCATATTATTTCTCTTTAAATTTCGTTATTACTGGCGTTAGTATTAACTTAAATATTGTTTGATAAGTTCCTATCGTTGCTAAAAACAATGTTGTTATTGTCTTTATAAATTCATCTGTTATTACGCCTTTGAATTTCAAAAGAGTATATCCAAATGATAATACAAATACACTACCTAATACTAAAAGTTTGCTATTATTTACGCCAAACTTTTCGTTTAATTTCTTATAGCCTTGTATTAGTGTTGCTATAATAACACCGACTAATAATTCCATTTTTTTATTGTTTAATTATTAACTAATTCTAATTTGATGTTATCTATTTCTGTAATTTCTTCCTGACTTGCTTCTGTTAAATATTGAGTATTTAATTCAATATTTTCTATGATCTTCCCTATCTGATATTTAAAACCAGCGACAACAGCAGTTCTTTTCGCAACTTCTGTTTGTGTTCTTGGATCATCTGTTAAATTCTCATTAGCTTCAATTAGTTTTAATTTAGCACTTTCTAACTTTGCCTTTATATCTAAAAAAGATGTATAAAGGACTTCAAGTTTTCTTTTTTCTATGTTTTGTTTTATTGACATATTTTTTTTAATTATTTCCTAAGTGTAGCTCTGAACACAATAGCTTGTGTGCAAAGCCTCCCTTGGGGGGGGCATTATATTTCCCTTGTTAGTTACATTACGCCTCCCTTGGATGGGGCGCTCTATAAGATACTCATAAAAGTATCATAAGAAAGCCCTATTTTGTTAATATTCTCTTAAATCCTCTATTTGAATATGTTAAACCAGTTTGAACCCAACCATAACTATGACTGAATAAACTTCTAGCACCTGTTTCTGTATTATAAATACAAAATTGAAATGGAACTAATCTTGGTTTATATGCAGATCCACGCATAAAAAATTGTATTCCGTCATCTAATCTACTTGAAAACTCTTTTAATGTATACTCACCAACATCACCTCTACAAGCTAATCTATATCTACAAGTTCCCTCGTTATAATCTTTTATTACACCTAAATCTGATTGCTTTTTTGATAATATTCCTTCTGTTGATACATCCTTTCTAATCCAACGCCATACTTCATAAACATAAGGATATGGTAATTTTGGAAACATTACATTGTCTGCAAGTGGTGAATTAAAAAATGGTTCTTTCGCATCTTTTTCAAAAGGTTCTCCATATGGTCTTATTGGTATAACTTTTTCGTCAAATGTTACATAATATAACTCGTTTTCATCAGCAGTTGAATCGTATGATCTTAAACACTTAAAAGCAAATACCCAATCTAATGATAGTGGGTCTTGATTTAATCCACTAACATAATTTTTATCTAATTGTTCTATCATCTGCTCTTCTGTATCTTTCCAAAATCTTATATTACTTAAATTATTAGTAAAACTATAAGGAATTGGTAGCTTAACAGTGAATGTGCTGTTGTCTGATTGTATATCAAATACCGTGCCTGATGGTGGTGTTCCAATTATATCAGCATATAAAATTATAGTCTTTAAATCTCTGCTTATTGGAAATCTTCTTGGTATTACTATTTCTTTTATTTTTACTAACTCTGCTATTAAATCAAAATTCCCTAAATCAACATCTTGAGTTGCTCCTGTGTAAGGAACATAATTCGATAATGGATTTGTGCCTAACCAAGCTGTAAAAATTGGATCTGTTTCTGTGCCACCTAAAACCCATTTGTCATTCACTTTAGTCAGTCCTGACAAATCAACGTTGTCTAATTCCTCCAATGAGTATGTCTTTGCAGAAATTTCTTCTTTTCTGACGAAACGATTCATGTTCGGAAAATCTTTGATGTCATCTGTTGACAATTTACCACTTATCTTGCCAATAATCGACTCGGAAGTAAATAATTCATTAAATTGTGATCCGATGTCTGATTTAAATGCCAAATCTGACGAAAAAATGCCAGATTTCTCGAGTTTAGCATTGAAGTCGAACATTGTATCATCTAACTGCTTTTTCGTGCAAAATTGAGCCCTTTTTGACGACTCTTTTTCTGTGTAATCCTTTAAATATGCCAATAATTCAGATTTTGACTCTTTTTTGACAATTTCTGAACTTTTACTGATCTCACTTAAGATAACTTTTGAAATGTGATCCTTGATTTCTTTGATGTCATTTTCTGTCCAGTAATCCTCTCCACGAATTGGTGATTTACCATCCTCACCTTTTTCACCAGGCTCACCTTTCTCGCCAGGAGTCAATTGAATCTCATCAATTCTTTTATTTACTGCTATAAATAATGATTTATTTTTTTCAAGATATTTTTTGACTTCGCCGACTATCTTTAAAAATAACTCTGTTTTTATTCTGACATTTTTTTTGTCTAATTCTTTTAATAAAACATCATCTTCCAATATTTTATTATATTGAAATTGCACCTCTAAAATCATACCTATCAATTTTTGTAATTCCTGCAATTCATTCATTGTATTCTCTTAATATTTTTAAAAGATTAGCACCACCCTCCATCATCAATTTGCCATGATCAGAAAACTCTTTTTTTTGCAATAAAACTGCTTCAGTAAATTTGTTTCTTTTATGCTGAACTTCTAAAATCTTTTGGAGTAATAATGTGATGTTTTTTATATCTTCCATAATTATTTATATTATAATTATATCATTTTTTCTTTGGTAAAACTACTACTTTTCTGTCATCTTTTTGATCAATAACTTTCATGCTCTCATCTGGAACTTCAAATTTTACTTTCATTTTTTTATTTCCGATTTTTTTCTCGAAATCTGTTCATCAAATTATCTGCCCACTTTGTGAATGAATCTCTTGTGTCTACTTTACCTGATCCGAATCCACTATCCTTTAAATATGCAACAGCTTCCTCTTGTGAATATAATCTTGATGCATCAGGAGCTTCTTTTGCCATGATCACACTTTTATTTGCCTCAGGTAATGCAATCGGATATGGTCTGTTTATTTTTGATTTCATTACTTCTCCTGCGTTTTTTTCAAAGTTTACTGCACCAATTAAATCCTCTGATATGTTTAACATCTTCCCAGTTTTACCTCTGAATTTATTTGACATTGATGCACCTTTTATAAGTCCACCAAGCTCAGAACCTGCTAATGCTCCAAGAGGTCCGAATTGTGATCCTGCTATTCCACCAATAGTCCTTGCGAAATATTTACCAAGACGTCCACCCTCAACCTTTGATCCATCTAATTTTTCTAAAAACTTTTTTATAGTATAAAACTTTGATAACTCCTGATTTATTTTTTTGACAGGAATAACAGTAGTATTGTCCTCAACTATTTTCTTATATGCCTCTGCTATTATTTTGTCTATTTTACTTGACTGAGGATTATCATAGTTTATTGTTGAATATTTATCTATCTTTGAATCGTGAATTAAAGATATCGGAACATCACCAGTTTCACCTGCATCTAACATTAAACCTGATAATTCCTTTTTGATAGCACTAAGTGCTGTAGATTTATTTCCAGCCTTTAGTGAGCTATTATTTATAGCCTCTATCAATTTATCTTTTATATTTTGAATATTTATTGTGTTGCCTTCTATTTCTAAATTTCTTTTTACTGCATCCTCATATGGTCTTATTTGATCCATAACTTGACTAACTGCACCACCCTCGACTTTTGTTGAAACAGTTCCTGTATTATCTACTGCACCATCTAATAAATCAGATTTTGATATTATATCAATAACATCAATGCCTTTCTTTTTAGCATTTGATACTGCTTTCTTAAGTCCTATTTTTGTATTTGATAATTTGTCTAACTCTTTTAATCTTCCACTTACTATTTTGTCTACTTTAGAACCTTTTGAAAATTTACTTGCCAATCCTAGCGTAGGTATTCCAGCACCAATTGCTGTGCCAATACCAGGCTTGAATGGTTTCTCTTCTTCCATTTGTAATTTATTTGAAACATCACATCCATAACCTAAAGCACCACCACCAGCGATTGCTTTTGATCCTGCTTTAAATTGACCTGCAACAGTTGGAATTGTTGATTTTGAAACTATTGGTTTTGCAATTTTGAATGACTTCATATTTTTTGCTAACACTCCTGATGTTCCTGCTGTGATAGCGTCTAATCCAACCTCTGCTAATCCACCAGCGAGTTGTTTATTTGTCATTTCAACTGCAGGAATTATTGATTCCATTCCTCCATTGTCTTTTATATATTTATTATTGTCATCAAATATTTTTTGAAGTTTGCTTGTGTCTTTGCCCTCTTTTCTCATTTTAGAAATCAACACTCCAAGTTTTGTTTGCTGATCTTGTAATGTGCTCAATGAGTCCATCGCACCCTTAACATCCTTTGATTTAGATGCTAAACCACTTGCAAGTGCATCTCCTACAATTTTATATCCACTACCCAAAATGTTTGCACCCTCCCTGACTACATCTCTAACTCTAACTTTTGGAGTAGCCTGAAAATAACCTGCAGAGCTTGATAACGTCTCAGGTTTATAGTTTGATTTTGGAAGTGTTACGCTTTTTGTATTTGTTGGTGATGGACTGCTACTTCCTATGTCCTCCATAGTAAGTGGCTTGAATCCTGTGCTTTCAACTGGTGTGGTAGAAGTACCATATTTCTGAGCCAACTCTGCCTCTATTGGGTCCATGTTCGTAGTATTAGCACTGCCATATTTTCTCTGTAATTCTAATTCTATTGGATCCATATGATTAAGATAAATAATTATTTAATAAACCTTGATTGCCCTCTGCATTATATATTCCACGAATAATATCTTTTTGTGAATTTATAGGCAACTTTGCAAATTGCTCATTATTGTATACTCCATATTTTGACAATATTGCCTTTCCTGTATGATTTTTATACCAGTTCTGGATAGCTCCAGTCTTTGCTAATATTACACGTGATGCTTCAAGTGGGTCACCTTTAATATCAATCGTCACCATTTGTGGATTGCCAGGAAATGCATCTCCATAACCCCAAGCAATACCAACACTATCAAGCGCATTCGTGAACTCATTTCTTCCATTTGCTTTTACAGCCACTGCTATCGGATTATTATGTCTATCAGTTCTCATGGCTGTAGGTGTTCCGCCATCACCACTCTTAAAAGATGTTGATCCGTACTTTTGCAGTAATGCATTTATTTCTTGATCCGTTGCATTAGGATATCTTTGTTTGTAATAATTGAAGTCTTTGACTGGTGTGCCTCCACCATTTTCATCACTATAACCACTGCTGTAATTTGAAATATAATCTATTCCATCTGTAAGTCCTGTGATCCTATTTATTCTGCGACCATACTCATTGGCCAAACTTGTATATTGTGGAGCAACTGCGTTGTATTTTCTTAAAATTGTCTGTTTAATATTTTTGACTGCTTCTTCTGTCAAAAACTCTTGATTATTTACAACCCTCATTGCATTCAAACCAAATGCCTCTGCCCAACTCTGAGCATATTTCTGAACGGTAGCATACTCACCCTCTCTAACAACTGAATTTGGGTCCATAGCTTTTGCGAATGCATAAATCAAGCCTTGGTTGTCTGCTGGATTTTTTGTATTATCAGGAATTGATTTGATGAAATTTATAGCACCTGTTAACTGATTGTAATCCTTTACAATTTGCTCATTATCAAACTGATTTGCAATTCTATCAACACGACTTGCTGTAACACTATCTAAACCACCTGATAACGCCTTTGCTTTACGATTTGCATCGTCTGTAAGCCATTGATCAAATGTCTTTCCTGTTTTGTCTCCACCTGCCAATTGATAATTCTTATAATCTGTTGTCCAGTCATTCTCACCTTTTTCAATTTTACCAGCCTCTGCCTTTAGTTTAAGTGTCTCGGATTTTGTCTTTAATAAATCTAGGTCGTTCTTTTCTTTTTCACCTTTTAATGTTTCAAACAAAGATGCAAAATCTATAAATGACATTCCATATTGCTTCTGAATCTTTTCTCTCTGTTCTGGACTTAATTCACCAGGCACCATTTGTTTTGATAATAAAAGATTTGCTAAATTACTTGCTTGTTTTTGTTTTCTCTCTTCCGAAGTAGATAAATATGTTAAATACTTTTCTGCATTTCCAGTGATAGCCTCTCTCTGTGCTTTTATTTCATCTGATACATCTTTGTTAATTTGACTTTCAATTGCACTTATTTTTGCCATCTGTTCTGCGGTTATTGTATTTTCAATATCACGATTATAACCCTCCATATTTGTCATGTTTGTAGCTTGAAAATCAGAACCTAAAATACCTGATCTCGCACCAATAGCACGAGTCTGGCCGAGTCTACCTTGTCCCTGAATTTTAGCCTCACTAAGTTTCTGAGAGTATAAATTATTTATAGAATCAATAAGTGCTTGATAGTTTGCTCTTGTGCTTTTTCTTATAGCCTCAGGATCAACTTGTTGTAAAGAACCTTGTCTATATCTTTCACCTAATGATGAGCTTGTTGGGTCCTCATTATAATCAGGAATATCAACACCTGAAATACCAGCACTCTCTGCGATTGTAGGAGCTGGTGGAGTTGTTGGCGTAGGTGGTGCAGGTGGCGTGGCTGGGGTATTGTTATAAGTACTTTGACCAGTTACAGGATTATAAGAAGTTTCAAGAAAGTATCCTTGACCGAATAAACCCTGTGCCTGTTGTGATCCTGATTCCACTGCCACTCTGTGGCCAGTATTAGGATTATACATTGTTGCTTGTGGCATATTTTTATATTTATTTTATTTAATTATATAATAATTTACTCATTCCTGCACACCACGAAAACGTAATGTGCAGAGTGAATATCTTATTTGTAAAAAGATATATCTACACCTTCTGCATAAGCATATATTGGGAATATCACATATCCATAATCCACACCTATTGAGACTGATAATGTTTGTGTAGTCGGAGTAGATCCAACAAATAATGTAAAACTTTTAGACTTAGCATCAACTTTATTTAACTCCATGTCTACCCTAGATTGATATGGTCCACTGGAATTTCCCTTTATAACTATTCTTGTAGCATTTCTAGGTATAGTAAAATACATATATTGACCCCACGTGCTTGATGCTCCCTCAATAATTGCCGGTGAATATGATCCTAAAAATTTACCCTCATATTTTGGATTTACAACTATCTTTGTTTTGTCTATTACTCTACCAACTTGATATGAATATGTCCCCTCTGGAGTAGGAGATATAGCCCCACTGTTTTGTAAATATACAGGACAGTCCTCTTTATATAATAATTTATGTCCCCTTATAACCAAATACATGTGATTAGCATTTCTTATTTGAGCATTATAACTATCGTGCCAATAATTTGTAAAATTGGTAGATGTATCTGTATAATATAAAGAACAATAATTCCCTGCTGTGGTATTCTGTCCTGCAATTGCAAGTTTGAATGCACCACCGCCATCAACCATAATATTAGGATAAAGCGTTATATATCCAGAAGATATTTCTGATGCTGTCATTGTTTTAGTCCATATAGACTGCCACGTTCCTGCATTATTCATCTTATAAAGTGTAAATATTACATCTTGACCAGTTCCTGTCTTTCCCATCCTTACTTTAAGATCCTTTATAATTCCAACTTCATCCATGTAAAAATATGATGTAAGTGTTCTTCCTGTAGTTGTTGAATAAACAAGTGATTCACTTGACGACTCTGTTGTCTTATTCCAAAATGTAGTTAACGTCCCAACATCATATCTCGCAAAGTTAAATCCATCTAGCATACCATCAGTTATAACCTTTGCATCTGCATCCTTGCTAACACTATCGTATGCAAAACCTATCGGAGAATACCCAAGAGATGGATTATTTCCATCATCAGCTTTCATTACTACATCATAATATGCGTAAAATCTACAGTCTCTAGTTGAATCATCTGCCCAAGTAGTAGTTCCACTATTATATAATTGAGTTTTACCATTTGCATATCCACCTGATGCATTACTTTGCCATGCATAATAATTACTTCCATTGTAGGAGTCATCTGATCTTCTTATATCTATCCAATAAGTAGTGTTTGCTGTAATATTTATATTTGTTGCAAATGGAATGTCAAAATCCTGATAAGAAGTAGTTAGAGCTTGATATGGTAATGTATATGATCCTAATAATGTAGCTCCATCTGTATCGTATATTCCTATTACCAAATCCGTAGTAGGAGTTCCTACCATCTTTAGTCCATTTATTTTTATTCTTTTTAATATTGTTGATATTGGCAATTGGAATGACTGCCTTACTCTTTGGCTTGATGTTGTGTCTGCAAAATTTCTTGCATCAGTTCCAGTTGCATAACTTTCACTAGTTTCTACTTCGCATAAATAATTTAATGCTGTAATATTTTCTCCTGCTTTTCTTACCTGTTGAGATACATCACTCTTTAATGCAAACGTGCTACTATCAACATACATCCCGTCTGATCCATTTAATAATCCACCCGCTGATTTTAGTTTTGGCAACAGATATCCACCAACTATTTTTAATCCTTGACCTATCTTTGCAAATAATCCTAAAGAATCTCTATCAATAAAGTTTCCAGTTCCTTGAGTTGCCGTTCCCGCAGCACCATTTAGATAACTAGCACCACTTATATCAGTTCCTACAGTTCCAGTTGAAGTCGATAAGACTGATATTTGGCTTTCTGTTCCAGTAGTTCCAGATGTTATTGTAAATTTATAATCTGTAGCATTATATGATACGGTTTCAGATCCGCCGGTAATTGCTCTTATTTTTGTTTGAATAATACTAGCAACGTCATTCATTGATGTTGCTGTGCTAAAGTTTATTGCATCAAAATTATATGCAACACCATCAATTGTTGCTCTGAAACTTCCATTTGTAATACCAGTCCATCCGGTATAAACTTGTTTTCCTGCGACTACCGCTCCAGTTAAAAGAGTTCCATTAGTATTTGCTCTTATATCTGTTATGTTAATGAAACTTCTTTTATCAGTATTGCTTGTTATTGTAGATGCATTACACACTACTAAAGCTAAAGGATAAGAATCATTTGTAAATCCAGTTTGATTTATGCTTATCGCACCATCTTTAAATTCTATATAGTTGTTTCCAGTAGACACTGCTACTCCGCTAGCACCCGCATAAGTTAATATTTCTCCATTTTTTATGTATGTTCCGGCATTTATATTAACTTGTTTTCCGGTTCCGTTTTGGACTAGGAATCCAGTTATTCCCGCTACACCAATTGCATCAGTGTATGCTTTATCTACTAAGTGATTAGCATCTGATATAACTCTTGATGGATCTAGTTTTGGAACGGCCGGTAAAGCGACTACACCATTTAGATAATCTGTTAATAATCCTAAAATAGGGAAGTCTGTCAGTTTTACACTAGCACCTTTTCTATGTGCAAATTGCAAAGATGATACCTCCGTTCTTCCATCACTAGGAGATATTCCTCTTTTCATATTAGTAAGTGCTGTTCCTGTAGCATCAACAATTACAAACTCTTCTTTGTTTGTTCCCTCATCAATTATAAGTCCATACTCTCCGGATAAATCATTTCCTAGTTTATCTTTTCCGTATGTTAATGTTCCACTTGTAGCTGTAGCGGATATACTTGCTGCAAGCGTTGTTTCAAATAGGGCTGTTATCTTCATATTTTTATTTTTATTTAATAATTAAAATTATTGATATTTTCTTGGAGCTTTTTCTCTAAATGTATATACTTTTTGAAAATCGTATAA